>Ga0208900_1000660_pt1 | contig 20898 bp, 12 predicted proteins | sample AntAceMetag02UKK_FD_184763 | JGI IMG/M metagenome (GOLD analysis project Ga0208900, IMG submission 184763) | Saline lake microbial communities from Ace Lake, Antarctica - Antarctic Ace Lake Metagenome 02UKK (SPAdes) (version 2) | ecosystem: Environmental > Aquatic > Non-marine Saline and... | reverse complement strand
ATAAATTAAATGCGAGGTAATAACTATGCACAGGGCTGGAAATAAAGATGATGAGGAAAACCAGTTTTGATGGCAAATTACCTTTTTGATTAAGAATGAAAAGACTTGCCGAAGCAGCAATACAAAAAATGGCAAGTGCAGTTGTATAAAATGGCATTACCGAATAGGGATGAAAGAATAGATTGAGAAGATAAAAAAACCAACGCCCGGTTAAAATTGACGATTTCATTTCTGAAGCCGATAAAAACGAAGCCATTTCATCATCGATTGATAAACTGAAATTAAACAATTCGTACCCAAAAGCAAAAATGCCAATGAAAAGGGATGAAAGGAAAATGATTTTATTGGCTTTGAGATAATTTATTATGTATGCGGTGTTTAATTTTTCAAATCTTATATTTTTTAGATAATTGTTTTTCTTTTCAGCCCAACGGCCTATTTTACCACCAAAAAACACAAACACGAGTACAAGAATCAAGTAAGAAAAACCAATAGCTATTTTTCTTTTTAAAAAAAGTGTTTCATCCCTTTGAAGAAAATCATCCCCAAGGTCGCTTTTATAGATTAATTGTGGATCTTGATTTTCCGCAAGCAAAAGCAATTCATCAGCACCTGTTGGCCGGGGTATTATCAGGTTTATAAATTCAAAATGTTCCAGAATATCAGCTCCTGAAAAAGTTTTTTCATCGCTGGCGGTTTCAATTTTAACTGCGCTTAACCATACGCTATCGGATTTGTTTCCGGGATCAATTCGAATTCGATGAATCATTTGGGCCGGCAAATCAAAAACCAGGGTTTGAAGTTCGGTTCCTGACTCAAACTGCCTGTTGATGGATTCCTCCTCGTTAAACCCCCTCAAAGTTGAATAAAACAATTGAACCTCATCTTTTTGATCGGCACTCAATACTACTGTAACCTTTACCGGGAATTCTGATTTGCAGTAAGTAATCAAATAAATATACCCAAAAATAAGGCTTAAAGCTAATATCCAAAAGAAATTTATACGTTTTGTTTTCATCATGTATTAAAAACTCCCTATTCTGAGTTTTCCGGTTTGGATCTCAGTTTTTTAAATAAATCGTTTATACCTAAATCGTTATTATTGATGAATATCAAATTATTGTTGAGGATTTCGTAATCAAGTGTATTCAAATGCTCTTTGCCAATTTCAACCCCGTTAAGCAGTATGTGATTAAAAATAGAAGTATCCCGATATATCCAAGTTCGTCTGTCGCCCCTTAGGTTAACCGATATTATTGATTTATTATTATGATTGCCGGAATGGGTTAATGGGTTGAAAGTATAGCTGTCGAAAACATAATTCCAATAAACCTCATTATTTACTATCAAGTCAACATCATATTGTTCTGCAATTTGTTTTAATTCGTTCGACCGCTTTAATAATTCGCTGTTTTTAGCAACAGGAAATACAGTTTCAGAAATAGTGTGCTCAACTACTTGTTGTATGTTCCGGTTTTTGGCTGCAAAACTTATGATACTTACCAAAAGTAAAAGGTAAACCGAAAAGGCCATTATCTTCAGGTGTTTGAGCACAATATACAACGATAGAAAAACCAGAATGGGGACATAAATATAAAACCTACTTGGAGTGTAAAAAATACCAGCATCCGTATAAACTACGAAAACCTTTGGAATAGCCAGGGTAAAAACAAGGAATAACAGCCCCGAAAATATGAAAAGCGCCTCTTTGTGTTTCTTTTCGAACAAGGTTATAATTAAGAGAAATGCGAGAAGGATGGGGTAAATTCTTCCCCAATTGCTAACAAAAGGAAACAGATTATCAAAAAGGTTGGGATTGTTCAGATTTCTAAAAAATGTATCGATAGTGGGGTAGATCCCTGATATAGATGCAATAGCCCGTTCGGGATGAATGACATAATAGTACTTTGCCATGAAATACAAAAGAAAAAACGGAGCAAGCCAAAAGGATCTGGTGTAAAATGACCGGGACTTGTAATGATGAGCATAAACATATAAAAATATAGGCAAAATAATAATTGATGAACTTGGATTTGTAATAAAACAAAGGGCAGAAGAAATATATAAAATGTTAACACTTCTGGCTTTGGTTGGTAAAAAAAGAGGGATTAGCAAGAGTGGAAAGAAAAGATGAGACCCAACGAATACCCGCGAAATTGTAGTGAGAAAATTGTACTGCAACGGAAGAAATACGGGTAGGATTAGACTTAAATAAGCCCAAAAGTATTTTTTCTTCTTTCTTAAACAAAAAGCCAAAACAATGAACGGGAGAATAGAAATGAAGGATGTTACCAGCGGGAGAGCCATATAAACAGGAACGTTAATCCACAAAAGAGGGCCTGCCAGCAAGGCTTCGATCATGAAATTGTAATTTTGACCATAAAAGAAAGGCTCATGAAAAATCCCCATAGAGTAATCAAATGCACCATTCCACATTACAGTTTGATCGATATCGGTATAAACAAATCCAAAATAAAAGAGCGTAATTGTACGGTCAAGCACTAACAAAGCCAGAAATATAGCAAACATCCACCAGCTCTTACTAAAAGACATTAAGTGGGAAAATGTTAATTCTAAAGTATTGTTTTTAAGGAAAAAGCTTTTTGCTTTGATTTCAAATTTTTTAAATCCACCTAAAAGCCAAGCCTTTACCATGCAATAATTACTTATCGAAAATGATGTAATTTGCTGTGGGCTAAATAAGTAAATTATTATTAAACCAGCAATCCATATCAAGGCGATTAGGCTTAACAAAATAATTGCAGCCGGTGCATTAATGAAATTGATAAGTAAAAAAAGGGGCTTTTGCAAAAGTAGTTGCGCATCAGGGTTGATTCCGGTTTTAAAGTGTAAATATGATTGATGTCCAAGGCTGTCGGACTTAAGATTTACCTCTATAAAACCATTTAGGATAGCTGCACCTTCCCAGCAAATCGTATCTTTTCCAGCGCTGATTTCAATCTTATTGATTTCATAAAATTGGGAATGGAATCCCGGATCGATGCGCAATTCGCTAATGAATTGGTTTGGCAAGTTGAAAACAAGCGTGGAAAACCCGCCCTCCGACGAATAGTGCTTTATCAAACTATTACCTTCGTTGAACCCGCCAATACTTCGGTAAAAAATTTGGCACCTGTCAGGATGGGAGGATTTTAATTCGAGTTTTACTTCTACAGAATAAAATAAGCGTACCGACAAAAGGAACAGTAGCAGTAGCATTATTATTGAGAAAATGCCCGCATAAACCAGTTTCCCAAATGGATTTAACCAAAACCCCCAAATCTTTGTCATTGGTATATTAGCATTATTTTAGAAGTGAAAAATTTTATAATTTTTCAGGTTAAGACCAACAGTACTTACTTTGTTTCTCTAAATTCAAAATCATCCCAATCCAAACTGAATTTAAATTTTTCCCTGAAATTTTCAAGCTCGGTTTTTGAAATCATGGCTGAAAGGATTTCTTCCATAAAGGGTTTGGCTTGTGCCTGGATTTCTCCACCGGCGTTCAACACCATCGAATCGCCGGTATGCAAAATGGCATTACCATCGGGGCCTACCCTGTTTACACCAACAACATAAGCCTGGTTTTCGAGGGCCCGGGCAATAAGCAAATGCTTCCACACATAATTGCGAATTTGGGGCCAGTTGGCCACATAAATCAAAAGATCGTACTCGAATTTTCCATCAATCATGCGGTTTTTACTCCACACCGGAAAACGAAGGTCGTAACAAATCAAGGGGCAAATCTTCCAACCTTTATACTCGACAATAGTTTTTTGGCTACCCGCCGAAAATACCTGCCACTCTTTCCCCAACCTGAACAAGTGCTTTTTGTCGTAATACTGAAATTTTCCATCGGGAAAAACCCAATATAGCCGGTTAAAATAATGACCATTTTCCAGCGTGATAATACTCCCTGTTATGGCAGCATTTTTCTGCCTTGCCTTGTGTTGCATCCAGCCAAAAGTAAAGCCTTCGGGTTCTTCCGAAATATTTTCAGGATTAATCGAAAACCCGGTATTGAACATTTCGGGCAAAACAATCAAGTCGGTTCCACCTTCGACAGCTTGAATTTTCGCATCAAAAGCTGCCAGGTTTTTTGAGGTATCTTCCCAAAAAAGATCGGCCTGAATAAGGGCTAATTTTAAATCCTGCATAATATTTCTGCTGCTTGTTGGAGTGTTTCTTCTTTTTTGGCAAAACAAAAACGAAGCACTTTGTTATCTTCCCCGTTTTTATAAAATGCCGATAATGGTATGGAAGCTATTTTGTGTTTGCTTGTGAGGTGTTTTGCAAAATCGAGGTCGCTATCCTGCGAAATATCGCTGTAATCGAGGCATTGAAAATAGGTTCCATAAGATGGGATGACTTTAAACTTCGAGTCCTTGATAAGCCGTAGAAAGGTATCGCGTTTTTGCTGGTAAAAATCGGGAAGGCTAAGGTAAGTTTCAGGATTTGCAAGATAATCGGCCATAGCCATTTGAATGGGGGTATTTACAGCAAAAACGATCCATTGATGCACTTTCCTGAATTCTTTCATGAGGTTTTCGGGGGCAAGAACATATCCCACCTTCCAGCCTGTAGCATGAAAGGTTTTACCAAACGAACCCACCACAAAGCTCCTTTTGGCAAGTTCGGGAAACCTGCTGGCGCTCTGGTGCTGGTTGCCATCAAAAATGAGGTGTTCGTAAACTTCATCGCTCAAAACCACGATATCTGTATTTTGGGTTAGCTTTTCCAATTGTTTCAGATCATCATCATGCAAAATACTTCCGGTAGGATTGTGTGGTGTATTAATGATTATCATGCGGGTGTGGCTGCTCAACATGCGGGTTGTCTGTGCCCAATTGATGCGATAATCGGGCATTTCCATTTGGGCATACTTCACTGTTCCGCGATTAACCCTTACAGCCGGAGCATAAGCATCGTAGGCCGGCTCGAAAATTATTACTTCATCTTCATCGCGCACAAAGGCAGCAATGGCAGTATATAAAGCTTGTGTAGCACCCGCGGTAATATTAATTTCTGTGGAAGGATCGTAAAACACGCCGTGCATATTTTGTACTTTCTCCGAAATCACCCGGGCAAGCTCCGGCACGCCGGTCATTGGGGCATATTGATTGTAACCCTTTTTCATGTAATAAGCCACCCTGTCGATGAGCTCACCCGAAATATCAAAATCAGGAAATCCTTGCGACAAATTGATGGCTTTGTGCTCCAGCGCCAGTTTGGACATGACGGCGAAAATTGACGTTGGCGTATTTGGGAGCTTGCTAGTGATGGTACCTTGAAATTTCATAAATCTATATTTTCAACAAAAATAGGATTTGTGCGGGTTATGCCGAATGTTTATCTCATTTTTCGGCAATGTCGCGAGCATAAAGATCGCACATTGTGTTCTCGAAATGCCCTGAATGTCCCTTTACCCAGGCCACCTCAAGGTATTTACCTTTGGTAAGATTATCAATTTTTTTCCATGTCTCAACATTTTTAGCTCGATGGCCACCCGAGGTTTTCCAATTATTAAGTTTCCAGTTGTGCATCCATTCCGACAAGCCTTTTCTAACATACCGGCTGTCGGTTATGAGCCGTATTTCTTCAATATCCTTCAATACCTCCAATCCTCTTACCACTGCCTCAAGTTCGGCATGGCAGCTATTGGTAGCCCGCCCGGCAACCGAATGAAGCTTGTAAGTACCGTCAGGATATTTTATAATTGCTGCAATGCCACTTTTGTTGGATTTTTCGAGGTAACTTGCATCCGTAAATACCTGGTGGATCATTGCTTTACCTGATTCCTGAACAACAATTTCAAGTTCATTATCGCGACTATCGATGACAATTATTTTATTCATATCGTTAAAACTATCTACATCTTTTCCATCGGTCAAAACAAAACGTAATTTGAAACCCGGGTAGTAAGATTCTAACTTTTTAGTTTTTAATATTTTGAGGAGCTGGCTTTTGTTTTTATCTATCAATTTTGAAAGTTCGCCATTAAATGGAATTTTCAAATCTTCGTTGGTAGGGTTATAGCTGAAATTTGTTTTACTGCCATGATGATTTACGGTATGGATAAAATATCCATCGTCCATATCAATAATCTCCATTTCAAAAATCAGCAGCTTCATATCAGCAAATTATTAATGCTTATCCAGGTATTCCATCACTACCCTTTCCACCTCCATATTCCTGGTGTCGGTAATATACTTTAATTGTTCTTTCGCGATTTTGAGATATTCATCAAGTACTATTCTCAGCTCATCCACAGACAATGATCTTTCGAGAGGGATATCGGTTACCACATACTTATCGTGATTGCTATTCATTTTTATGGCTTTCATATCCTTAACCGAAAAGATAGAATAGCCCACAAACGAAAATACGCTCAATACATCGGGGGCATAAAGGTATGTTGCCAGGCCATATTGCTGTTTTTCAAGGAATCTTTCGCTCATTTTTTCTTCAGGGATAAACTTCCGGTTGATCATAATTAAAATGTCCGCATCATATTTCGATCGTAAATCAGCAAGCCACATTTTAGTTTGTTGGGTTGGAGATCCAATAAAATTGAGCAATGGAGCAGACCTAAAATAAAAGGGAGCCTCCGTTTCAATTACTTTCAAGCCCGACCTTTCAAAATCTGTAGTAAATTTTTTGATAGCATATTTTCCATAATTAAAAATATCTACGGCTTGAATCTTGGCATTGAACCTGTCGCCATAAACGTGGCTTGCCGTGCTATCGGTCATGTTTACGATTACCACTTTTGCCTTTGGTTGATTTTGGGAATAAAGCTCCGCAGTGATGGAAAACATAAAAAGTATCGTTATACAAGAAACTATCTTTTTCATAGATCTGATCATTAAAAAATTAAAAGTCAAAAATAAGACATTTAGTTTTAAGGCATAATAAGGAAATGACAAGGTGGAATAGATTTCTCCTGCCGCATGTGCGGCATCGAAATGACAAGGCATCGGGCTGTAAATGGGGTGGGTGAAATTGGGCGCTCTGCGCCCAATTTCACCCACCCCCCAGTCCCCCCAATCCATGTCACCTCGAAAGAGCCTCGATAGATATCGGGGCAACTGAGAGGTCTTTCCCATAAAGCGTCCCACAACTCCATTCAAATATTTGTCGTTGGTTATCCCGAAATTTCGGGAAAGACTCTAAAATTATTCATTGGACAGTAGTGGAAGAAATGTACATATTAATGAGACAACTCTAAAAAGCTACAATACCCCTTCCCGAGTCCAATAGCCATCGGGGCTTTACCCGAACGGGGCTTCTCCAAACTACTGATTTTTTTGGCTACATTTATTAATTTAATCCGAAACTAAACCATTGAAAACTGTCAATGTTTTTCACAGCAAAACCATTTGCAGTCAAATGCGTTACTTTGTGAAAAATTAACTGATGGCAGGATTTCACCACAAAGACAACGGGGAGCGCGAAACCCCGAAAAAGAAAGTAAGCAAAACCGGGTTGAAACGTCTGGTGCGGCTTTTCAGGTTTATCCGTCCACAAAGATGGGTCTTTGCCGCCGGGCTATTTTTCCTGGTACTGACGAGCCTCACAACTTTAGTTTTTCCGGCACTGCTCGGCGACCTGCTCGATTCGGCCAACAGCAAATCCATGGATCAGATCAACAGAATTGGTTGGATTTTGGTAGCCATATTTTCGGTGAATGCCGTGTTTTCGTATTTCAGGATTTACCTCTTTGCCATCGTTACCCAAAAAACGCTGGCACTTTTACGGCAAACCACCTACAATCACCTCATCAAACTGCCGATGAATTTTTTCGCTACACACAGGGTTGGCGAATTGAACAGCCGCCTTTCGGCAGATATTGCTCTTTTGCAGGAAACCTTTACCACAACCATTGCCCAGTTTATCAGGCAAATCATCACTATTACCGGGGGCATTGCTATCCTGGCATATATTTCTCCCCACCTTACACTTTTTATGCTTGCCATTGTTCCCGTTGTGGCTATTGTAGCCCGGATTTTCGGAACCTACATCCGTAAAATGTCGAAGGAAGCCCAGACCAAAGTTGCCGAATCGAACACCATTGTTGATGAAACTTTGCAGGCCATCGCCAACGTAAAAGCCTTTGCCAACGAGGCTTTTGAAAGCCTGCGCTACAAACACAAAACCGACGAGGTGATTGATGTTTCGCTGAAAGGTGCCAAATGGCGGGGGCTGTTCGTGTCGTTTATTTTCCTTGCCATGTTTGGGAGTATTGTGGGCGTAATCTGGTATGGCGTTTACCTCGTGAACCAAGGCTCAGGGATTACGCTTGGTGATTTGTTCAAGTTTGTGCTTTACACTGTTTTCATTGCCGGCTCAATCAGTGGTCTGGCCGATTTTTATTCCCAAATACAAAAGGCCATCGGTGCCACCGAAAACCTGATGGATATTTTGGAAGAAGAACCCGAAGCCCTCGGGCTGGAAAATAAATCTGACGAAATTTGCTGTAGTGGTAAAGTTGCATTTCAACATGTGGGTTTTTCCTACCCCGGCAGGAAAGATGTGGAAGTACTTAGAAATGTTTCATTCAGCGTTGAAAAAGGGCAACAGATTGCTTTGGTCGGCCCTTCGGGTGCAGGTAAAACCACCATTGGCGCTCTGATTTTTAGATTTTATGAACCCACTTCTGGCGCAATCCTTATCGATGATAAACCTTCACATAGTTACAACCTGACATCCCTCAGAAATCATTTAGCCATCGTACCCCAGGAAGTGCTGCTTTTTGGCGGATCAATCCGCGAAAATATTGAGTACGGCAAACCCGGTGCAAGCGAAGAAGAAATTATTAAAGCAGCCAAGCAGGCCAACGCCTGGGAATTTATCAGCACTTTCCCCGAAGGGCTCGAAACCCTGGTTGGCGACCGTGGTATCCAACTTTCGGGTGGCCAGCGCCAGCGTATTGCCATAGCCCGGGCCATCCTCAAAGACCCCGACATCCTCATCCTCGATGAAGCCACCAGCTCCCTCGATTCGGAATCGGAGCGCCTGGTGCAACAAGCCCTCGAAACTTTGATGAAAAATCGAACTTCCATCATTATTGCCCACCGCCTTTCCACCATCCGCAAGGCAGATAAAATTATCGTCATCGACAAAGGCCGCGTAGCAGAATCGGGTACCCACGACGAACTCATCGCCCTGGACGGCGGCATCTACAAAAGTTTGAATGCTTTACAGATGGAGGTTTTTGGGTAGGGGGATGGGGAAGTTTTCCTTCAATATTATTAATAGCCCGATTTATTAAATTGGTTTAGCCCCCTATTAATCCTCCAATCACTTTGGAAGAATTATCTTGCCCAAAGTGATAGAACCGGGTCATGAAAATAAATTTATTTAAATTTGACCTGTAAGCTTGGATTCTTATTAAATTCTGTAATAGCTTTTTTATATTTAGGATCAAAATTATCATTACTCTGTAGGTCAAGAATACGCAAACTAATCATGTTCTCGAAAATTTTTTCGTATGGAATTGTAATAATTCCATTACTTCTTAATTCTAACACTTCAATCGAAGGCATATCCCAAACCTTTGAGTTTTCCCAATTATTAAACCCATTACCGCTCATATCAAGGTATTTTAGCTTTGTGAGCTTTTTGAAGCTTTCAGGTAATGTTGAAATTGAATTGTAGGAAAGATCTAAATCAGTGAGGTTTATTAGCTTTCCAATTTTATTGGATATTGAGTCCAATTTTTTTATTTCGCCTTCAATTTCTTTTTTATTGTTTCCAATATCCAACTTTTGCAGCGAGGTTAAACTTAATACTATATCTGGAATTAATGTAAATTCATTTCCTCTCAAAATCAAAGTGGTTAGTTCAAATAATTCATTAAAATTGTCTGGAAGCTCAGATAATTTATTCACAGATAAATCCAATGTTTTCAAGCCTTTAATTTTACACAATTCACCTACAATAAGTTTAAGATCAGTCCCTCCAAGATCGATGACTTCAAGGGCTTGTAAATTTTTAATATCTGAAGGTAATCCTTTCAAACTATTCCCTCTAATTTTTAGTTTTCTTAAATTGGGCAAACGAGTTATTTCAATAGGGAATTTGTCAAACTCATTACCATTTAGATTTAGCTCTTCTAAAGATTTAAGATCTTCAAACTTTTCAGGCAAATTTTTCAGGTTATTTCCGGATAAATTTAGGCTTTTAAGTTTCCCTAATTCTAAGATTTGATCAGGCAAAGTATCCAAATTACAGTACATTAATGATAAATGCTCTACGCTCTTAAGGTAAAGTAATTTATTTAAGGTCTCAGTCTTTAAAGTGGCTGGGTGATTGATATCGCCAATCTCAACGTAAATCAGATCATTTTTTAAAACATCTTCTGGTATCTCATCGTTAACCTCAGTCTTTTTTAAACCAGCGATTCTATTTTTATATTCTTGAGGGAAATCTTTCACTTCATTTTCTGAAATGTACACCTTTGTATCTTTAGGCAAAATTGCAAAAACTTCCCCCCAGTTCAAATTGGGGTTACCAATCAAATTAACATTTTTCAGGCTTTTAAATTCTTTTAATTTTATGGAAAGTTCGTTGATATGAAAGTTTTCAAAAGATAAATATTCACATGTTCCAAAGTCACTTTCAGTAAATGCTTCAACCCTATTATTGAAAAAAGGTTTTATTTCTTTAATCGCCCGATTCAAGGTCATTAAATTTGTTTCATACCTTTTATTTTGAGCACTAATCAGAATACTCTCTAATTCTTTAATATGGAATTGAATAATATCTACAACCAATTTCTCGAAAGGAATTAATTTATTCACAAAACCGGGATCAACTTCTTTTAGTATATCATAAAAAATTAAAGCATCAATAAATTTGTTTTGCTTAACCATCTTAAAAGCAAAATCCACTTCATAATACACTGTTTGATTTATATCAGATTTATTAGTTAGCTTCTCAAGTGAATCCATAAATACACGCTTTTGCGCATCGATAATCTTATTTCTACCCCCTGACTTTAGCGACCCATCAATTTCAAATTTATTCAAACCGGGCAATAAGTTGCGTATAACAATTGAGTCAGCAAACATATTGTTTCTAAGATCGAGAAAAATTAATGACTTAAGTTTGGATATTTCAGGGGGCAGTTCCACTAAACCATAGCCGGACAAATCTAGTGAGATAACATATTCTTCTGGTCTAAAATTATTTGGATTCCTGTTATTGTCATCTAATATGTTTCGCCATTTCGCTTTTTCCTTTGTTATGGCGTATTTCAGACAATGGCTTTCATAATTACGCTGCAAACTATCAAGGAAATTAATTCCATTCTCGAGCTTTCTAACAATAGATGCAATCGAATCTCTTGTACATATAATTTGTTTCCAAAGTTTTTTTGAATCTTCAATGCTTAAGGGAAGCAATGTTATTGCGCGGTATCTTTCATAGGCCATATAATAATTTCCTTCGTTATAACACGAATCTGCTTCATTCATTAATTCTGGAAAATGATTTTCTTGACAGAAAACAGAAATGTGGAGGAGAGTAAAGGTTATAAAAAGATATATGCGATACATAAGCCTAATTTCTTTTAAGTTGATCCTTCAGACTTTTTAACTTTTCATTGCCCGGGGCTAAGACTAAGCCAGGCATAACAAATCGATCAAGTGCAGCGGCATGAAACTTAGGACCAAAGTTTGAAAAATAAACTGCACTTTTAATGTACTCATCAACCTGTTGATCAAGCTTATTTTTTAAGAAAACCCTTCTTTCTTTAGCATACTCCTTTGTTGGAACATCCATCTTTTCAGCATTAACATATTTATCTATTGCCTTTTTCCAATCCTTTTCATTGCGCTCTAATTCTTTTGCTTCTTCAATTAGTTTATTAAATTTACTTAACGATTCAACACTATAACGAGCAACTATTTTATTAAGTGAATCAATCTTTCGTTTTGCGTTAGCAAGATTATTACTCTTTATATCATTTGCAATTTCGCTTGTTATATTCTTTTGGGATTTTAAAGCTCCACCTTTTTTGTTTGAGCTATCAGTTAATGCATAGAATTCGGTCACAGTATTGATGTTTTCCTGACTTTGAATTAGGCTGTCATATAGCTGATTTTGGTTGATCTTCTTACCCACTTTTTCTATTAGGGAATCGTTTTTTACTGTGAGGCTATTATTTTCTACTTTGAGGTCATCATTTCTTATGAACGACAGGAAAAGGATTATACAAAACAACATGATTAGAATTGCCAAAAACCAATAATACCACCGTACTCGCTTTTTACGGACTACATCCTTATTATAGCTTAATATTGGCTCGATTAACTTATCGTGACTCAACACATAGCTCCTATTTCCAATAGGATTTTGCATTGGCTTAATAAGGTGTGTTTCCTCTAATAGCTCAAGGGTTTTCTTGTCCATTCTATCACAAGAATTTTCATCAAGTGAAATTCTTGTTGCATTTACTATTAGCCTTGTTCCAATAATTTTATGAGCCCGTTTTTGGTCACTATTTGGGAGTTTTTTTATTGAATTAAGATAGTACTTCTTATATACATTCTTAAAGTCAGCTGCATCTTTGGTTGAGGATAGTTTGTGTTTTATCTCGGAATCCGAGTTATTAACAAATCTAAATCCTTTGAGGTCTTTACAATTCGAGGATTTGTTACTGAGAAATACCTCGTAGTGTTTCTCGATATCTTCACAAATGATTTGTAGTTGTGTTAAATCAACAAAATCGTCTTCAAGCTTTAGCTCTTCAAGTATTTTATTTAATGTTTCATCATCAAATGTAAATGGGGGTGTAATAAATCTGTCTTCATCAATCTTTTCGGCAGGTTTTCTGATTGCCTTTTTGGCCTGCCCGATGCTTAAAGGAAATAATTCGAAATAACCATTTTGTAAATCAGGCATTTTTCTAACAAAACGCATCATTTTACCCAACCTGTCTTTTCGTATCGAATAGATTGCAACTACATTGGGAACCTGATTTAAGACACTAAATTCTTTACTGCTTGTAAAATCCAAATCATCATTTACCCTCTCTGAAATTAAATTATCCAATTCATTGGGAATTCTTTTAATCAGGCATTTTTGAAATTGATCAATAAACTCGTTGATCTTCTCTGACGGATATGAGAATAATTCTTCAAATTGATCAAACACGAATAAAATTTCTTTATCACTATTAGCCAATTGAAGATTTTGCACTTTAAGCCAGAGTTTGTCTTCAATGGCTTTATCTTTAACAAACAGGTCAAGTTCGGTTGAAACATTTATATCTAATTTATCATTCAATAGGCTGAAAACTCGATCCAACGGCCATATGACATCCTGATTTGATGAATTCTGTGTATCGCTACTATTAAGATCCGAATAATACCCGAACTCTACCTTAATTTCGATATACTTATCTTCAAATTTAGGCCATAATCCGGCATTTATTAGTGAAGTTTTCCCATTTCCAGAATCGGAATATAGAAGAATTTGTGGTTCGACCTGCATGAGCGTAAAAAATTGGATAATTTCTCTATCCCGCCCAAAGAATAAATCCTTATTTGTATGCCCAAAGGAACCTACACCAGGATAACGCCCAACTCTTTTCGGCTCATCTGTAACTGGTCTATTAAACCCCATCACTTATTAGTTTAAAATGAATATTAAACCGATTAACATCATCATGGATTTTGTTTAATTTCTTATCAAGATCATTTAAACTCAGAGTTCTTGATTTTTCAAATATATACATTTGTAAATCTTTAAATATATCATCTAACTGTTCATCCATTTCCTTTTTGAAGTCGTTGAATGGGGATCTGATTTTAGTATCAATTCTATTACGTGTATCATCCAAAGTGCCTTTTTTTATCAAAACATCTATAAAATCGTTATATTCATTTTCCACAATGGAAATATTAAACTGGTTTCTAATTAAACTCACTATTTCAGAACCTTTTGAATTGAAATTAACAGCATGTCTTTTATACCTATTTTTATTAGCAACATTAAGTTCAAGGAAATAGAGCAATAGCCTGATGTGCCATTTGTTGAAGTCGAAACCAAAAAAAAGTAAATGTTTAGCATGTTTAATTTTATTCTTAATATCGCAAGGTAATGTTTTGTTGATCTTAGTTAATAGATTGTAATATTGTTCATGAGAAAATGGGTATTCACGAGAATTTTCTGGGTAATCATTTTCTGTGTCAGGGTCTCTAAATGGGTTATATATTAATGTTTCAGGTTTTTTTATTTCTTCATTATCATCATTTGTTGAATGAAAAAAATTAGATAAGTCCTTTTTGTCCCCCATGAAAGAGTATTCGTGTTTGATGTTCAATGCTTCGTGGATTTTAAGCATCGTATTGTCAGGGGTTGTGCTTATAATTAGCTTAAAATGAATTTGAGAAAGCTTTGTGAGTATTCTTTTTCCTACCACATTCTCCCTATCAAAGTATAATATTTGATTTAATGCTATTTTTATACCATTTAAATGGGATCTTACGGTTTGAATGGCATTATCATTTACATAATTAAAATCCGGTTTGTTTATTATATTTTCAATTAATACTAATTCTTCCTTGATTTTGAAAATTGTTTCGTTTTTTAAATGTGATTTAACATCAAGTAGTTCTGGTTCATACGCATTTAATTTTGCTAAGATTTGTTGTATGGATGTATTAATTTCCTTCAGGTATTGTATGATAATAATTCTGCTTGTTTTCAGAATTGGGGATATTAAATCTAAGGCATCTTGAATTTGTCTAAGTTTCCCGATTATATAGGTTACTTTATTTTTAGCATAATCTAATTTTTGAGCTTTTATTATCTCGTCAACAACATTTCCAATGTAATAATTTTGAAGGGTTGCCGCAATTTCTGCTATATTATCATCTGAAGAGAAGAAACCTTCATCAGGAAAATACGGGTTAGTTTCGTTTTTAATCTTTTTATAGAACCGTTCATGAATTGATTCCCCGTTGGAATCACGGGTAATTTCATGACCGATAAACAATATACACTCGTCATTGTATATCGCCTCCAATAAGGATTCCCAATCTTCATCTTCAAAACAATTATTTTTAACACACTCAGAGGAAGAATCAAAGAAGCTGGTCACCATTTTCTCCGCATCGGAGATTAGCTTTCTAATATTGGATATTTTATCAACTATCTTATCCTTTTGGTTGCTATCTTCAGTATTTAGTTTAAAAAGCTCATCAACACTTGGCAGAATTGATGATATCTCAAATTTAAATTCTTCAATAAACTTTGTGCTAATATCATCTTTGAGCAGTATTAGTAGCTGCTTCATATCTTCAGCATTTGGACTGACACTTGTGAGTTTATTGTTTGAGCCAATAACAATAGTATTCCGATTGCCTTTAAAATCTACAGAAACTGCTTCTCTAATTTCTTTCTGAGTTTTAATATCCATTTGAATTGTTTAATTTCGGGATCATTGTGGTAGTTTTGAACCTTGTTAACTTTCCATCAAGTCATGCTCATGAGTCATTAATAATTTACTTCATTATTTTCTCCGAATATGATAACATTTTTATTTCCTTTAAACTTGAACTTATATTTTTTATTAATCTGTGATAGTTTTTTAGCTTTAATTTTTGTATAAATTTCATCACCATTTCCATCTATTTGCTTTGCTTTAAGTTCTTCAACCAATTTCTGGTTATTTTCCAGTTTTTCTTCTATCAGTGCTTTTAAACCAAAAATAACCTCCTTATCCTGTTTGCCACCTTCAACCAACTCTAATTTCTCTTGTGCTGTTTTACTGGTCAATTTTTCTTTTAACCAACTGATCAGGTTTTGAGCAGAACCCTTTGCTGCTTCACTGGTAAAAGCTCCTGCCCCTGCGGCCAGAATTGCCATTGTTTGATTGATTAAGTCTTCCATGAGTAGTAATTTTAAATGATGTTTTTTTAATCAACTATTTTATAAATCAACATATTTGATATTGCTGTACAAATTAAAGAAAAAAAATTGATTTTAGCTTAAGTTTACTTGCTTAATTTTTCGCCCTGGGCATTGTATTCATATCCCCTGAGGAAATCTGATTTTGTTTTACCAATGAAAAAAAACATGTCCCTATAAAAAATTGAATAAGCTGTAAGCCTCCCTGAATTTAGTTTATGGTTTGTTGAATTAAGCATCGAAATGGCAATAAACTCATTAGCTACGGCTATTTCCCTCCTAACCTTTAAAAAATGCGTATTAGGGATGGCACTATCAACTGTATATACAGAGAGGGTTTTTGAAAATTTATAATCAATAACTTCCCGGGGTGTAGTAAGGGTATCTGAAGGGTAGTATTTTGGATCAAAAAGCTGTATGGTATCCGTACAATTTACCCCAAAATTAGATTCAAAAAACTTGCATTTATAAACTACCAACCCGTTTACCTTAGCATCCGTAAAATATGCTTTTTGAAATGAACTATTAAAAAAATCCACTCCCCTTAAATCACTCATATGAAATAGAGTACTGTCGCATAGTGCGTGTGAAAAAGTAGAACCATTTAAGTAAGCGTTTTCAAAATCGCTCTTCCTCAAATCAGTTGAATCGAAAACCACACCGTACAGATTGGTACCAACAAATTTCGCATCAACCATTTTGGCCTTTTTAAAACAAACCCCATGGCAAATCACATCAACAAATGATGCTTTTTGTAGTAAAGTATTTGAAAAATCTGAACCCTCCAATTTTGCCCCGTCAAAGCAACTATAATTTAATTTTGAATTGGTGTAATTTACATATTTCAATTGTGCATCAGTAAATATTGCATTTGAAAGGTCGCAGTTTTGAAAATTGCTTTTATTGAGGATGCAATTTTTAAAATTTGCAAACTTGAAATTCCTTTCATTTAGGTTAAAAGATAAAGTGTGTGTTTGCAACAGCTCTCTCGCTAATGCACTTATCTCGTCTTGATTTCGGTCACCAAGTAATTTAAGCTCGAATATTTCTCTTGTTGGCATATACTTAATTAATATTTCATTTTCCAGATCCAATGCCGGACATAATTTGTAAAGACCTTTTTTAAAAAACGCAAATCTATTGGTGTTGTTGACATTTGTTTCAGTAGGGTTATTCCCAAGCTTGATAGAGATATAATCGGAATTGAAAAATACTAACAGGAAGAAAAAATAAAAAGTTGCAATAATAAAGATCCCCAAATAAAACCTAATGAATAATTTATGGTGCTTTTTTTTAAGCAATAGCTCTGATATTTTATATGAGTATAGTCGTATCAATATCAAGTCGAATAAAATAATTATATAGTGAAATGTAGATATGATACTAGATTGATAATCTGCAAAACGTATTAATATGAGAAATAATAATGATAGCGGTAATATGAAAACAATAGTATGGATAGCAAAAATGTTGATAATCTTCTGGGCTTGAAATTTGAATCTGCCGAAGTGATTGTAAATAAATGGGTGAATATTAAATAATGTAGTTTCTTTTATTTTATGGGATAGATCAGAATAAGACAGATTGTGAAATAATAGTAGTTTTTCGCTATGAAGATTTATGCTAAATAGTAAAACATAATGCAAGAAAATTATTACGATTGGAATTATTTTAAAAAAATGATCTACCCTCAATTGGAAGCTAAAAATTGGAATATTAAATGAGCTTTCTGGAATAAATAGTTTCTTATCGCTTGTTGAACCCACTGCAATTGCAATAAAAGCCAGGATTAGTATATAACTTATGATAAGAGTTCGATTGATTTGAGATGATTTATCAATAGATTCCTTAAGTCTATACATTCCTGATGTCGTATTGTCCATTTGGTTCATATAGCAAAATAATGTGTTTATTATTATTGTAGTTCATGCCTAAAACCCCCACTCCTTGCAGTTGCCCTTGGGTTTGTATTTGCAGCCGATGTTTTTGGTAAGACACAAGTAGCATGGTGGACAATAACCATTGCCCACCACCTTACTTTTGTATTCCTCCGCTAATACTATTCTTTCTGCTGTAAATACCTTTCCATATTTACCAGTTTTTTACTGAAGGCTTTTCTGTTTTTGTTTTTATAGAAAGGCATTTCATAAATTTCAAATTCACCATTTATCTCGGCGGTAAGTTCACTATTTGCAGAGACCGCAGAAAAACTATAGCTCCCAGACAATTTATCACCCGCGTTGTACTCGACAATTTGTATATTCCCATTTTCAATCCAAAACATTATTTGATTTGTATCATCACCATTAGGAGAAAAAAAACCAAGAAAAACTGCTTGATGGTCGGAAGAATTTAGAGAATAAGTGCCCGGCCCGTTAAATGTTCCTGTTGCAACATTAGGGTTGGTGAAGGTCTCAAAAAACATAAAGTCTAAAGCCCAATACTGGTTAAACCCCATTATAGTCAGAACATTGTCATAAACAAACCCTTCCATGATTGTATCCAGTAAATAGTATCCAAAATAAGAGCAGTCAAAATCTTCGTCTATTGCCGCTCCCAGAAATGTCCCATCAACAGAAATTTTGAAATATCCCTGCTGGGTTTCACCTCCTTCGCAGCATAAATCTACGTAATTGGTTTCACCTACACTGAAGGGCCCTAATGTTTTGGTGCAATATTCCGACTCAAAAGTAAATACGCGCTCAGAGGGCAGGTTGAGAGAGAAATGCCCCGCATCATCTGCAAACACTATCCGCTGATCAACTTCAACACGTGCATAAGGCAAAGGATTGAGGCTGTCATCACAAACATCGCCTTCTATTAGAACTGATGCACCATCAAATGAAAAGAAAACATCTTTGTTTATTGCGCTAAAATGATCCACTTCATACGCGTACCTGTTCCCCTGTTTTGTTGCAATACCAATTTCTTCCCATACCGCTGTTTCTTCGTTTAACCGCCAGGTTGGAATAGTGGCGGGGGCCTCTGCCAGCATCGAATTGGCTATCTGGCTGTTTACCTGGACGTTTGAAGACTTCAAGCCGGTAAGTTGCAGCGATTTCATTTCCGGGGTTTTCGCTTCAACCGAAATGGCCCCGTAGGATATCATCGAACCTTCTTCGCCACTTGAATTTATGGCAAGCATATCGGGGCCGCCAGGCATGGACAATGCAAAGTTTTCGTCATCAGGGGTGTAATATGCCGTGTAGATATTTGCATCGCCACTGTAGGGTGTTCCATCTTGATGAGCCAGACTGTTGGGCGGGAAGTCCATGAAGATGCTCCCGCTGCTGTTGGTAACTATGCCCCCGGTAGTATTGTTAACTGTGCCTGCCAGTTCAGCTTGCGACAAAACGGCTTCAAAATAGGTTTCGCTATCGGCATTGGGTTTTACGCCTATTGAAGATTGGAAGAATCCACTTTTTTGCAGGGTAATGATCATGCGATCCTTGTCTGCTTCGGGGATGCCGATATCCGATAATGTCAATTTGCCGGCAGAAGAAGTAAATCCGCTTTGCTTGTAGCAATTTACTTCAACTCCGGCAATGGGTGCAGCAGATTTGTCCATAACCTTTATGTTTAGTGTTGTGGTAACGGAGCTGTTTGAGGAAGGGTCGTTTTTGTCCTTTTTGCAGCCAACGTAAACTAAAGTGCTTATAAGGAACACTATAAATGATACTAAAAACAATTTTTTCATAATTTGAGTTAATAATGGTTTATTATTCATGTTTAAATCTATCGTATTCACTTATTGGTTTATGCCCCGGCAATGGCCTTTCAGTCTGTCCAAAGGCAGGTTTTTCGATGTTATGCATTCCCGGTCTTTCTTTTCTTTCATCCATTGCCGATAAATTTTTCCCATCAGGCTGGGTGTGTTCTTCTAAATGCACGGGATGTGGGTGATTGGTATTAGAAAAATCTGATGGTGAAAAAACAGTGGGCAGGTTTTGCAAAGTCATTTTACTAATGGCATTTGAAGGGTATTCATCCCACCATACTTCAACCTTGTTGCAGTAATAACCATACCACAGCCAATTATCATTTAAAACGATATCTACATAATCTTCAAAATATTCTGACATCCAAGCTCCCGACCACAGATAATACATCCAGGTTATTTTATTTGTAGCATAATCGTAGGTGTATTCGTGTTTCCATTCATTTATCCATGTTCCGTAAGAAGTGCTCCAGTCCTGACTAGTATATGAAAGCTGATTCCCTGAGGCATCATAGGTGATGAGGTATTGCCAGTCATTCACCCATGTGCCAATGTTGGTGTTCCAGTCCTGATTAGTTCTTGAAAGCCTGTTCCCAGAGGCATTGTAGGTGTTGAGGTATTGATAGTTGTTCACCCAAGTGCCAATGTTAGTGTTCCATTCCTGATAAGTATATGAAAGCTGATTTCCTGATGCATCATAAGAGTAAATGCTTTTTGAATAATTCACCCAAGTGCCAATGTTGGTGTTCCATTCCTGACCAGTCTCTGAAAGCTTGTTTCCTGATGCATCATAGGTGTAAATACTCTTAAAATAATTCACCCAACTGCCAATGTTGGTGTTCCATTCCTGAACAGTCTCTGAAAGCCTGTTTCTTGATGCATCATAGGTGTAAATACGCTTAACATAATTCACCCAACTGCCAATGTTGGTGTTCCATTGCTGATAAGTTACCGAAAGCCTGTTCCTATATGCATCGTAGGTGTAAAGGTATTGATAGTCGCTCACCCAAGTACCAATGTTGGTGTTCCAGTACTGATAAGTATATGAAAGCATATTCCCTGATGCATCGTAGGTGTAGAGGAGTTGCTCGGAGTTTATCCAACCGCCAATGTTGGTGTTCCATTCCTGATAAGTATATGAAAGCCAATTCCCGGAATTATCATAAGTGTAAAGGTATTGATAGATGTTCCCCCAACTGCCAATATTGATGTTCCATTCCTGATAAGTACTTGAAAGCCGATTCCCTGAGGCATCGTAGGTG
>Ga0208900_1000659_pt1 | contig 20905 bp, 16 predicted proteins | sample AntAceMetag02UKK_FD_184763 | JGI IMG/M metagenome (GOLD analysis project Ga0208900, IMG submission 184763) | Saline lake microbial communities from Ace Lake, Antarctica - Antarctic Ace Lake Metagenome 02UKK (SPAdes) (version 2) | ecosystem: Environmental > Aquatic > Non-marine Saline and... | reverse complement strand
CCTATGTTTATGGTCGGTATGGCACTGAAAAAAAAATTAGTCCGGAGGGTAAAATTCAATTGACACCCAAGAAAAAAAAGATGGAGGATTGGACCGTCACCCTTCATAATCATCATCAGGGATATATGAGCCTGTTGATTAAGTCGTGATTCTCATATTTCAGGCATCACCCCTGTCTCTATGATGTGTGTTGGCTCAGTAAATCGCCATATCTTGTGATGATAAAATCGAACCAGACTGAAATAGCCTTTAAATCAACAGACTCATCCATGATTCAGGAGGGGCTGTTTTTGCTTGCTCTCTGGCTAATATGAAGGTGGGACATCTTCCCACAAAATTCTTACCCGGGTACTTTTGCTCAGATATTTCAATCACGAATACGAATCGCCCCTCCGATCCATGGCTTCTGATCTGGATCAGTACATTTCTTTTCCCAGGCCATTTTCCGGTATCCTTCATATGAAAATGATTTCCAAAAACAAGTGTGAACTGGATTTAAGCGAATACGAAAGATTCTGTATTCTTTGATAGAAAATATATGACATAAAATTTCTTGACAAAGTGAATTACATTATGTATTCAATTTTATGCTCATTTTTCAACATCTGTTATTGGACCGACCATCAACATGGTGGACTCGCATAAAGACCACAAGTCTCTCTACGAGATCGCTGTTCTGATGAAATTCAGATTTTAATCACATTGTCTTGCTGTGTTTAAAATTCCACCAGTCGTTTTAATACAGGTTAATGATAGTTCACTTTGAAAATTTATGACGGAGGTTTTGTATGAAACGCAGAATGATGATGAGGGTGATGCTTGTTTTGTTGATGCTGTTTTCCTTTACCTTTTCCGCAGCGGCATCCAGCAAAAATGAAATGAAAATTGCCACATGGGAAGATGTCAACACCTTTGATCCCGGCTGGATGACCAGCGGTGAAAGGGAGTTAACCATTATGTCCTGCCTTTACAACGGATTGGTGAAATACAAGGAAGGAAGCTGGGAAACGGTACCGGATCTTGCAGAATCCTGGGAGATGTCCGAGGATGGAAAAACCGTTGTCTTTAAGTTGCGAAAAGGGGTTCAATTCCACAAAGGATATGGCGAAATGACCGCTGAGGATGTGAAGTTTTCCTTTGAGAGAATCATTGATCCTGCCAATAAATGTCCGGAAAAGAATCAATGGGCCGCCCTGGACCATGTGGAAGTGATGGACCCTTATACCGTGAAACTGGTACTTAAAAACCCCATGGTCACCCTTCTGACCTCCCTTTTACCCATGAATACCGGCATGATTGTGTCTAAAAAAGCCGTTGAGGAGATGGGACAGGCAAAATTTGGTAAGAATCCCGTGGGAACAGGTCCCTATGAGCTCTCTTCCTGGAAACCCAAATCCCATGTCAAATTATCTATTTTTAAAGAATATTTTAAAGAAAAACCAGCTGTTGAGACTCTGACCTTTCTCCCCATTGTGGAAGATGCCACCTGTGAAACTGCCCTGAAAACAGGTGAGCTTGATATTGGACGATCGGCCATGATCACCGTTGAATCCTTTAAAAAAGACAAACGATTCAATGTATATTCCAAACCAGCCCTTAAAACATATTGGTTGGGCATGACAGTGAATAAGGCTCCCTTTGATAATCTGAAACTGCGCCAGGCCTTTCGATATGCTGTAAATGTGGACAATATCGTGGAAGCTGCTTTTTACGGTACCGCACAGCGGGCCAACACCATTCTGCCTCCAGGTCTGCCGGACTACTGGGCCGACGCTCCTGCATACAAGCAGGATATCGCCAAGGCAAAGGCATTGATGAAAGAGGCCGGAAAAGCCGATGGTTTCACCGTTAAATTGTTTATTCCTTCCAACGATGTTGAACGAATCATGGCTGAAGTGATCAAGGCGGATGCAGCCAAGGCTGGCATTGAGGTAATTATTGAACTCAAAGAGATTGGTGCATTTAATGAAGCGGCCAACAAGGGCCAGGCCGATGCCTATATTCAGTTTTACACCGCCACCATAGATCCCCATTACATCATGCAGTATTTTGCTGGCGAAAGCTGGAATCCCAGTCAGTGGCGAAATGCCCGGTATGCAGAACTCATTGCCAAGGGCTTGAAATCCACCTCCCCTGAAGAACGAAAAGAGATTTACGTTGATGCCCAGAAAGAGATGGACAAAGACGCCTGGGCCATCTGGTTGACACATGGCACCAAAATGTTCATTGCACAAAAAGATGTGGATGTGGGACTGCTGTATCCCAACGGACGTCTGGCACCCTGGATGTTCAATTTTAAATAACGGCCATGGGCAGACCTGGTATTTCATCCGGGTCTGCCCGCAACAAAGAACGACGGGTATTGTTTGTTGTGTCTGTGGGGAGACTTACCCACAAGAACCAATAAGTTTCGTTGATTATTGGAATTTATGATTCTGGAGAGAAGGGGAAGGCATGCTTAAATATACCATCAAACGAATTTTATGGGTTTTCCCAACCATCATCGGTGTGCTGATCATTCTGTTCAGCCTTACCTATCTGATGCCGGGTGATCCGGCGTCGGCCATGCTGGGACCCCGGGCCACACCAGAACTGGTGGCAGCTCTCAATGAACGGCTCCACCTCAATGAGAACATGCCGGTGCGGTTGGGGTATTACCTTGTGGGCATTGCCAAGGGCGATTTGGGTACATCCGTGTGGTCTGGCCATGGGGTGGGAAGCCTCATTGCCGAGGCATTGCCCCATACCGTCCTTCTGGCCGTTGTCAGCCTTGGGGGGGCTGCCTTCATCGGCATCTTTCTGGGGGCCTTTGGTGCCATTCGCCAGAACAGTCCCATTTCTGGTGTAGTCACATTTGTTTCTCTTATCGGGGTGGCCATTCCCGATTTTGTGGCGGCGTTGCTGCTGATGCTTCTCTTTTGTGTTCAGTTCCCTTTGTTCCCGGCACTGGGGGCCGGGGCAGACGGCGATATCGTGGACATTGTGATGCACCTGATTTTGCCGGCAACAGCCCTTGGCATCGGATGGGTGGGGTATCTCTCCCGATTGACCCGGGAATCCATGATAGATGTGCTGGAGTCGGACTATATTAGAACGGCCCGGGCTTTTGCCATTCCAAGGGATGCCATTGCCTATGTGTATGCCTTGAAAAATGCCATTATTCCCACCATCACCGTTATTGGGTTGGGCGTTGGTAAACTGTTGGGTGGGGCTGTGTTTGTGGAGATCATTTTCAGCCGACCGGGCCTGGGTAAACTTATTGTGGATGCTGTTTATGCCCGGGATTTTCCCGTGGTTCAGGGCGGCATACTGGTGGCAACGCTATTGTTTGTGTTTGCCAATCTTCTGGCGGATATCTCCTATGGTTTTGTTAATCCCCAGATTCAGTACGACTAATTCCTCGGCCCTATTGGGCCTTTGATGCAACGCAGTAGATGGGCCAAAAGGCAAGTTGTTTCATCTGCGGTCCTAAAACAAAGGAGCAATCCTGTGAATAGTGATGCAACCTCCCATTCAAATAAATCCCCTGATATTTCCGGGATGCGTTTGAAACCCCTATGGGGCGACAGAATCAAGATAACCCTTCGTTCGGTGGTCAAGATAAAAGGCGGGCTGATGGGGGCTGTTTTTATCTCCATCATGTTATTGTGCGCAATTTGTGCCCAATGGATATCCCCCTTTGATCCCAATGCCCAGGAGATTATGCAGCGTTTCAAGGGACCCAGCTTTACGCATTGGATGGGCACCGATTATCTGGGACGGGATATCTTTTCCCGTATCATTTATGGATGCCGCATTGCCGTGATGGTGGCCTTTGGGGCGGTGTCCATATCTTCTATTCTTGGCGTATTTCTTGGTGTGATCTCCGGTTATAATGAGGGGAAAAAACTCGATTATTTTATTATATGGTTATTTGATATCGTTCGGTCCTTTCCCCAGATTATTCTGGCCCTGGCCATTGTGGCGGTGCTGGGTCCCTCCCTTGTGAATGTGGTGGTGGCCCTGGCTGTGACGGCCTTTCCCTTTTATGGGCGTATTGCCCGGGCCCAGACCCTTTCGGTGAAGGAAGCCGATTATGTCAAGGCGGCAGAAGCCATGGGACAAAAACCCCTCACCATTATTTTGCGCCACATTACCCCCAATATCATGACTCCGGTCATTGTTTGTCTTGGCATGGATATGGCCACCATGATTATCTGGGAGTCAGGCTTGTCCTTTCTGGGGCTGGGGGTTAGACCTCCCACGGCCTCCTGGGGAATCATGCTTCGCAATGGTTATAAATACATCCAGGTGTCTCCCTGGATGATTCTCTGGCCCGCCCTTGCCATCTCCTTTGCCATGATTGCCTTTTCACTTTTCAGCGAGGGCTTGCGCGGCGCCCTGGATCCCAAGGAGCGTGACAGATGATCAAAGAAAATGAACCGTTGAAAGCGCATCCCTCATCCGGACAGAAAATCAAGGAGAAAGTCAAAGCAGCCTTGAAAAAAAAACATGGGGATGAAACCGATGAGGATGAAAATGCCAATGGCTCCCTGCTGGAGGTGAGTAATCTCACATTGGATTATCATCTGGGTAAACGAAAAATGAGGGCCCTGGACCGGGTCTCTTTTTCCATGGAGCGCGGTGAAATCCTTGGGGTGGCGGGTGAATCCGGGTGTGGCAAATCCACACTGGGACTTGCCATTATAAAGCTGTTACCGGAGATTGCAAAGATCCGGCGGGGGGAAGTGCTGTTTGAGGGAAGGGATCTTCTAAAGCTGTCCGAAGAGGAGATGAACCGTCAGATCCGGGGCCAGAAAATCAGCATGATTTTCCAGAATCCCCAGCACGCATTGAATCCCGTATTCACCATTGAAAAACAGATGACCGATATTTTAAAGGTCCAGGAACGGTATAAGAATCCCGGGAGCCTTAAATCCGGTGATTTTTTCAGGGATCAGGCCATTGAGCGCCTGAGAAGCACCGGCATTGCAGATCCAACGGCCCGGATTTCCAACTATCCCTTTGAATTTTCCGGTGGCATGAAACAGCGGGTGATGATCGGCATGGCATTGTCGTCGGGGACCTCTCTTTTGCTGGCAGACGAGGCCACCACGGCCCTGGATGTCACCATTGAGGCCCAGATTAATCGGTTGATCTGCAGCCTTGCCGCAGAATACGGCACCTCGGTTCTCTATGTCAGCCATAATCTGGGGATTTTATCTGAAATTGCCGACCGCATTATTATTATGTATGCCGGGCGTATCTTTGAGATCGGCACCACCGCCGATGTGTTTGATACCCCTTCCCATCCCTATTCAGCGGCACTTCTGGAATCATTGCCCAGCCGTCAGGCCCGGGGAAAACGGCTTCTTTCCATTCCGGGTATTGTCCCATCCCTTGATAAGCTGCCCACGGGGTGCTCCTTTCATCCTCGGTGTCAGTTTGCCGAGGAGATTTGCCGACGGGAGGTGCCCAAATTAAAGTTTGTGAGCGACGGGCATCTGTCTGCCTGTTTTCTGGATGTTAAAAGGGGGAGGCAGCGATGGAAATGGATTTGATCGATATACGTCAGTTAAAAACCTTTTTTTACCAGGGCAAGGGCGTTTTATCCAAAGTCTTTGGTGATGGAATGAAAACCGTCCATGCCGTGGATAATGTGAACCTTACCATAAAAAAGGGCCGTACATTTGGTCTGGTGGGGGAGAGTGGGTGTGGAAAATCCACCCTGGGCCAAAGCATATTTCGTCTGGTGAAGCCCCAATCCGGAGAGATTTTTTTCCAGGGGAATGATGTACTGAAAATGACCCCCCGGGAACTGACTCGGTTTCGACAAAAAGCCCAGTTAATATTCCAGGATCAGTACGGCTGCATGAACCCCCGCATGACCGTGGGGCAGATCATTGCAGAGCCCTTGATGATGCGTCACGGTAAAAATGCCCGAAAAACAGATATCATGGATGAAGTGGTACAGCTACTCCGGGCGGTGAATCTTGATCCCGATTGTGCCATCAAGTTTCCCAATGAATTCTCCGGGGGCCAGGCCCGGCGCATCGGGGTGGCCCGTGCCATTGCTTTGAATCCTGTTTTCATCATGGCAGATGAGCCCACCTCGGGGCTTGATATCTCCACGGCTGCCACCATTTTGAATTTGATGCAGGATCTCCAGGACGAGCTGGACATCACCTATCTGTGGGTTTCCCACAATCTTAATCAGGTGCGGTACATGTCCGATGACATGGCCGTGATGTATCTTGGAAAGGTGGTGGAGATGGGCAGTACGGAAACGGTTTTTACCCAAAAGGCCCACCCCTATACCCGGGCCTTGATTTCTGCTGTTCCCCAGGTTTCTTCGGGGGGACGTAAGGAGACTATCTTTTTGGAGGGAGAAATCCCAAGCCCCATCAATCCGCCGTCAGGGTGCAGTTTTCGGACCCGGTGTCCCAGGGTTTTTAAAAAATGTAAGGAAGTGGAGCCGACGTTGACGGATCTGGGGGATGGGCATATGTGTGCCTGTCATCTCCATTAATACAAAAAGGGCTTATCATACTTCTGACCACCGGTTTCAAGGAGCGAGCAACTGTCTTGCCAACATGCCCGGAGTTATGGCAGGCCCACAATATATTTTTTTGTAAAAAATTTTAAAGAAAAGACGAAAACCAGTCAACAACCCCTGAGCTAAAGACTCAGGGGCTTGCAAGGCAACTTGTAAGCCCGGTTGATTAGCCTAAGAGCCTGTTTAAAAAATAAATGTGCCAGGGACATCTGTTGGAAGAAACAGTGATTGTCCCCATGTTGAATTCTAAAATGAGTGGGAGAGAAATAGATAAAATGCCTTGTAAAGAGAGTTCCGCGCCATATCCATGGAGTTCAGAAGATGCCTGTTCTCTGATTCCCCGGGGCAGGGCCTTTGTTAAAATGCATGGGTTGCGCAATGATTTTGTCATTGTGGACGGAAGGGATCATGCCTATACCCCGACCGTGGAAGAGATCGTTGCCCTTTGCGATCGCCATGAAGGGGTGGGGGCCGATGAGTTATTGATTGTGGAACCGCCAAAGACAGAAGGGACCACCGCCTTTGTTCGCATCATCAATCCCGATGGCAGGGATGTGGAGGCCTGTGGCAATGCCAGCCGTTGTGTGGGGTGGCTGTTGTTAAAAGAAAAGGAGGTATCCTCCCTTCAGTTTGAAACCCTTGGCGGCATATTAACCTGCACCCTGGCAGGGGAGAAAGAGGTGTCCGTGGAGATGGGCCGGGTGAAGAAAGAGTGGCAGGAGATTCCCCTGGCAAGACAGATGGACACCCTGCATCTTGGCATTGGCGCAGGTCCCCTTAAAGATCCCGTGGGAATGAACATCGGCAATCCCCATGCCGTCTTTTTTGTGGAAGATCTCTCGGCCATTGATCTTGCCTTGTACGGTAAAGAACTCCAGACCGATCCGCTATTCCCCGAAGAGGCCAATATCGGTGTGGCCCAGGTGGTGGACGCCGATACTATGAAGCTTTCCGTGTGGGAAAGGCCCGGGAACATGACCACGGCCTGCGGGTCCGGTGCCTGTGTGGCTGTTGCCGCAGCCATACGACGTGGATTGACCCCTGAAAAACGTATGAAGGTGATGATGCCAGCAGGTTCTGTCACCATTGAATTAAAAGAAGATGACATTGCCGTGATGACCGGACCCGTTGAGGTGTGTTACAGCGGTTATCTGCCGGCGTTTATGAAATAACTTAAATAATACAATGACATAATGCCGCCCGATGTAAGTTCTCAATAACCCGGGGTGAGACAACCTGCTTAATGCTTTAAACTCCGGATGGCACGCAAAAGGATTCCTGGAATCCCGGACTTATTGAGATCTTACCGCCCGATGGCTGGTTTTATAAATTAAGGAATGAAAAATTATGAACTCAAGAGAACGTTTGGAAGCTGCTATTCAACTAAAGCCTGTGGATAAAGTACCCAACGCACCCTTTAATGAGGCACCGGTATGTAACTACTACGGGTCCACCTTCAGAGCTGCGCTTCTGGAAGATCATGCCATGCTTGAGGCCCACATGAAGGGACTTGAGGAGTTTAAGTTTGACTGGGTCATGCTGGGCATGGGACTCATTGGCGGTATTATCCCCGAAACACTGGATTGCCAGGTGAGTTATCCTGAAGATGTGTTCCCCATCATCGAAAAGACCACCATTCTCACCATGGCCGATGTGGAACGGGTGGCCAAAATAGAGCTGATGACAAAGAAGCTGGAACGGTTTCTGGAAGGGGTTCGGCTTCTCAAGGCAGAACTCAAAGGAGAAATTCCCATTGCCTGTGAATATATTTCTCCCTTTACCATTGCCACACGACTCCGGGGCACCAATGAAATCATGATGGATATGTATGAAAATCCGGAGCTTGTCCATGCCCTCCAGGAGGCGGTGATCCCCTATGATATTGCCCTTGGGAAGGCGTTGATTGATGCCGGTGTGGAATATATCTTCTACGGCGCAGACATGGAATGCCCCGTCCTTTTATCCCCTGCCCATTATAAAGCCTTTGTCCATGAGCCCACCAGCAAGGTGTGCAATGCCCTTTCTGCATATGGTGGTAAAGTGCTTCCCCACATGTGTGGTGACATCGTAAAAACTGGCATTGTTGACATGCTTTTGGAGATGGATATACATGGCATCATGCCGGGCAATCTGACCCAGGAGAAGGTGCTGGATATCCGGAAACTCAAGGAGAAAGTTGGGGATAAAATCTGTATTTTTGACAATATCAATCCCAACGGTCCCCTGCTCATTGGAAAACCAGAGGAAGTCACAGCAGAAACCCTGGCACATCTGGAAAAAGCAAAGGGGATGCCCGGTTATATCTTTTCAACGGCTGGTACCTCTTCTCCGTTTACACCCAAGGAGAACTATCTGGCCATGGACAGGGCTGTGAGCAATTTTCAATGGGTATAATTTTAAGTTCCTGATTGAAGCACGTGCGTGATGAGTAACTAACACTACAGCGACATTTTTATGCTCCACCCCTTTTAGATGGGATTTTAAAATGCGTTTCCTCACCTTTTCACAGTCAATTTTGAGTGAAATGAACGAAGTGTCGCTGTAGTGCTAACATGTAGCAATTAACGTGTGCCCATCTTTTCTATCTATGGAAATTATGATGGCAAGCGGGACTGAAATTTCAGCGGTGGCAGCCTGGGCTGCCCCTACGTGCACCTTGGTTTGCCGGGATTTTCTTATAAAACAATATAGATCGAACAGGAGTATTACAATGGCCATACAAGATATTTGCGAAGCAGTGGTTAGCTTGAACAGAGACAATGTGGCAAAGGCGGTGCAGGCGACCATAGACAGTGGGGTTGCTGTTGATGATATCCTCAATGACGGGCTCATTGGTGCCATGGACCTCATTGGAACCAAATTTTCTGCAGGGGAGGTCTTTGTTCCGGAAATGCTCATGGCGGCCAAGGCCATGCAGTGCGGTCTTGATGTGTTAAAACCCCACCTTGCCGGCGATGCCATGACCGCCAAAGGGACGGTTATTCTGGGGACGGTGAAGGGTGATCTCCATGACATTGGAAAGAACCTGGTGTGCATGATGATCGAAGGGGCCGGGTTTAAAGTGGTGGACCTTGGAGTGGATGTGGACACCACCACCTTTGTGGACAAGGCCCGGGAGCACGATGCCGATGTGGTGGCGATCTCTGCCCTTTTGACCACCACCATGCCCTCCATGGCCGCCACTGTGGATGCCATTAAAGAGGCCGGTCTTAAAGCAAAAACCGTCGTAGGGGGCGCACCCGTCACCGATGCCTATGCAAAACAGATTGGTGCCCATGGCTTCAGTGACAACGCCCCTGGGGCTGTGGATCTTATTCGACAACTGATTGGCGCATAAAGACTCAACTCGATGATCAAGCCTGACCCCGTTCTCCCAAAATCAGTCTAAAAATCTTGATCATCGAATTAAAGGAACTTCCTGTCATGATACGCATCAACGAGCATTACAATAAGCTGAAAACTTATTTTTGAGTGAACCCTTAGATCCTGATAACTTTAAATGAAATCAATTGTCAAGGACGTTCTGGACAGCAAGTGCAATGGTTTTCGGGGTGACGGGTTTCTGGATAAAATGCGTATCAAGGTCTGAAAGACCATTGTGAATAATGGCATTTTCAGTGTACCCAGACATCAGGATGACCTTCAGTTCTGGAGAGCGTTTCTGAAGTTCCATTGCCATTGCAATACCATTTTTTTCGGGCATGACAACATCGGTGAGCACCAGGTCTATGGTCCCCTGGAATGCTTCAAAAACGCTTTGTCCCTGTTTCCCGTTTTCTGCTTCAATAATGGTATACCCCAGGGATGAAAGGGTTTTCTTGAGCATTTTACGAACCATGTCATCATCCTCCACCAGGAGAATGGTTTCTGTACATATTCGATGGGTCATGGGACTCTTGAACATCGACATGCTTTCTTTATCAGATGTATCATAAATCCGGGGAAGATATATTTTAAACGCAGTTCCCAGTCCAGGTTCACTGTATACATCAATATCCCCTTTGTTTTGTTTGATGATGCCATACACTGTGGAAAGCCCCAGCCCCGTCCCCTTTCCCTGTTCTTTTGTTGTATAAAACGGCTCAAAGATATGTTCAAGAATGTCCGGGGACATCCCCTCCCCGGTGTCAGAAACGGTGATTCGGATATAGTCCCCCGGGGTAACGTCAAAATGATAATTTAAAGTAGCCTCTTCCAGAATTATCTCTTCGATTTCAATGGTCAGTTTTCCGCCCTGGGGCATGGAATCCCTCGCATTTATGCTCAGGTTTAAAATAATCTGCTCCAGTTGAGATCTGTCTGCTCTGATCAGAAAACTCTCTCCCCCGTGAACCACGGAAATCTTAATGTCTTCACCCAGCAGGCGACCGATCATTTTAATGATATTGTCAATTTCTTTTTTGACATTGAGCGTTTCCTTTTGAACAATTTGTTTTCTGCTGAAGGCCAGCAGTTGCTGGGTCAGTCGGGCAGCCCTGTGTCCGGACTCCAGGATTGTGCTGATGTTTTCGTAAAGGGGGCTTGTGTTATCAATGTCCAGCAGGCAGATTTCCGCATAACCGATGATGGCGCTGAGAATATTGTTGAAATCATGGGCCACCCCACCGGCAAGTCGACCCACAGATTCCATTTTCTGGGCCTGGTGCAATTGATTTTCCAGCCGGGCCTGCTCTTTTTCCCTCTGTGAAAGATGCTCCAGCATATTATTGAATCCGGAGTAAAGATACCCTATTTCATCATTTTTGCCCTGGGGAGCACGGATGGAATAATCACTCTGGGTGGTGATGGTCCGTGTGATGCCTGCAAGGTGGGTAATGGGGCCTGATATCTGTTTTTGAAGACAGATGGCCAGAAATACGGCAATGCACAGAATCAACAGGGTTCCGGGAAAAAGCGTCAAGTAGAAGGATCTGGTTTTCTGGATTATTTCGTTGGTGTGGGCCTGAATAACAATGGTGCCGTAATTTTTGCCTTGATACATCACAGGAACAGCAATGGAAAAGGTGTTCCCCATGAAATATCCATCATTATAATCCGGGGCTTCAGGTGGGGGTGCCGTTTCGGTGTGACGTTGGAAAAAGGAAAAAATGCTGCCGTTTTTATCATACAGTGATGCCGATTGGATATAAGCCACATGCGCCATTTTTTTAAGGATATCTGTGGCACCCGGCCTGTCTTCAAAGACCAGGGGAGAGACGCAATACTCGCCCACGACCTTTGCATTGATTAAAATATTTTGTGCCAGTTCATTTTTTAGGCTCTGGTGTTGCAGCCATCCGCTCAACATGTAAACGGGCACGATGGTCAATAGGGCCACCACCAGAATAATGGCAATGAGTTTTGCTCGGATGGAAACAAATAAAGAAGTCATCAGTTCTGCCCCCCTGTTGTTTCCACGATGCGGGCCAGCTTGAGCAGTAAATAACTGATCTTCAGTTTAGATGCCAAAGCCGACGCATTGTTGATTTCAAATCGAATCTGTTCGTTTTCAACATACATGTTTATGTGAACGCCCTTACTGGCATAGCCTTTATTGTCAGAGACGGTGAGAACCGGAAATTTTCTTGAATAATTAATTATATTTGAGAGGGATTGACTGTCTGTTTTTCCGATAAAAAGCATGCGACACCCGGAAATGTCAGCCAGTGTATTCACCAACCGAATTGCAACGGGCTTTCCTTTGATGGGCTGACGGGAAAAAACGGTTTGCAAAATATCATCAAAGGGGTTGGGACCCATAACACCGATGATAAAATGTTGATCTTTATTTTTTTCGGAGAATGGTTCCGGCCACTGGACAAAACGGGTAAAGCGTTCCATAAACACAGATTTTAAAAGGTATTCATGCTGTTTTGACTGCTGGGCCAGGGACGGTGTCGGGGAAAGGCAGTTGTTTCCGGGAATGAGTATAAGGCAGTGGGCGAAAATCAATATAAACAATAGGTGTTTGATTTTTATATGCATTAAACCCCTGAATGTGGGTGCCGATAATTGACAGGGTAAATATGCCATAGGATAGCGCAAGGCCAGGCTTTTGCCAACGGGTAAATGGTTCAAAGAAAAAATCAAAATCGAAACTCCAGTTTCATGCCCAGGGAGACCGGTTCTTCAATGAATGAAGCCTGGCGGGGATATTGTCTGGACAGATCTTCATAAAATTGTATGGTATAGCGACCATGATTATAGCTGATCAGATTCATGGCATACAGAGTCAATTCTGCATGGGTTTTACAGGGAAGTTTCCAGGAAAGGGACGTATTCAATGTAAAAGAGGGTTTCCCATAACCATGATCTGTCAAGGCATCATAAATGTCATTCATCTCTTCCTTTGAGGCATCACTGCCATATTCATTGTGGGCATCCTTGAACATGTCCAGCAGGTCAATCTGATTTTGCCCCCAGGAAAATCGGGTATTGATGTGTGATTTCAGGGAATCTGACCACAGATGATGCCAGAACAGCTTAATGGTGTGACTGGGGAAATTGTTGATGCGGTTTTCGGCGTAATTGTCAACAGGCATGGGGTCTCCATCGGGATTAGTCAACTCTGCAGGAATGATAATCTCGGGATCATAATCCAGTTGATGGGTCCAGGCGTAGTTGATACCGGCGGTATCTTTTTTCCCTTTGATTGTCAGTCCTGCTTCAAGGCCGCACAATTTGAGAATACCCACCACATCGGCCCCTGAGTCCGTCCAGGAAACTTCGTCCAAAATATTATAATAGACATTGGTATTAAAGTTCACTTTTCCAAAGTTATGTTCGTACATAATCTCATAGTTGACAAGGGTTTCGGGATCTGGGGGTTCCTGGTCATTGTAATGCATGGTGTAAAGTTCAGGAAAATTGGGAATACGAACGGATTTTTGCCACACGGCCCGTACAATGTCTTTGTCCGTCAGGCTGGAGATAATGGCGAACCGGGGGGAGTAATACCAATTTGTATAATCATTCTTATCTGCCCTGCCGGAGACCACTATGTGAAAATAGGGGTGAAATGCCAGATTGGCTTCGCTTAGAATGGAATAGGCGTTGGACTTGAGATGAGGCATCACCGTTGATGTCCCGTCTCCGTATGTCTGGTAAAACTTTGAGTCCTCCGTGAGAACGGCAAAGCGAATGGGGCTTCTCATGTTAAGTACAAAAGTATCATCATCTTCTCCCCATTCCGGCAGCCAGTATTCATGGGAGTAGATACCGCCCAGGGCAAAACGAAATTTTTCATTGTGTTCATAGTGCAGCATCAAATTTGCATTTATTTCATTCTCGGAAAAGGAGTTGTTGTATTGGGTGATATCTTCCTGGGGCTTTTCTTCACCTTGGTAACCGGCAATATCCCTGAAAGAGATGGAATCAAAACCAATGCTGGAATCCAGAGAAAACCGATTTGAAAGGATGTGGGTTTTTTCCAGTTCAATCACAGCACTGCGGGTGCGTGACCCCGCAAATTTGTTGCCGTCGGCGTATTGGATTTCCTCGGACAGCCTTTCCCAGCTATAGGAGGTATATCTGGCCCATAGATGCCAGTTGTTTAAAAAAGCCAGGTCAAGATGGAGTTTGACCTGGGGGGTGTCTATAAAATCAGACAGGTACGAGGGTTCATTGGTCCCCAACCCTTTGTTTCCCCACTCTTTTGACATGAAACCGTATCCGTAACCATGGGCACGGTCCACGTAAAACCAGTCCGTGTTTTTTTCTCCATCAGAGTGGCTGTAACTGCCATAAAGATAGCATTGAAATTGATCACTTTCATATCCCTGGGAGGCATATACGGTCTGATATCGGTAACGGGCATTTGCTTCAATGCCTGCCAAACTTCCCTGACTGGTTTTGGCGGTATGGGTGATAATATTGATGACCCCACCGATGGCACCGGAACCGTAGGTGACAGAGCCGGGACCCCGGATGATTTCAATTTCTTTGATATCGTTCATGTCCCGATTGAAAATCTCCACCAGGGCACCATCCTGGGTTTTTAAATTCATATTTTTACCGTTAACCAACAACAGGTAGTGATAGTTCTGGTCCCCCAGAACTCCCCTGAAACCAAACCGGGGACCATTCGCATGGTTCACAAATGTGGCACCTGGCACATACACTTCAATGAGGTCCATAATGCTTCTGGCTGGCGTAAGCTTGATATCCTCTGCTGTTATAACTGTTCTTGCAACAGGTGTCTTTGCCGCAGCCATGCCTGTGATGGTGCCTGCCTGGATTCGGATGCTCATTAAATCTTCCAGAGGCATAGAAAACAGCTGTTCAGAATCATGTAGCGTTGAAGATGAATTTAATAATTTAATGGAATTGTCTGGAGATGTGGCGGCATTCACCGGTGCGGGGCTGAAATTGGAAAAATACGCAATAACAGATACCAGGATCATAAAATAGAAAGCTTTTGGAAATGTTTTTTTCCATTTTTGTCTTTTCATGATTTTTACCACTTATAATTGATGGTCTCGTAAAAAGTCCGAAGCCCATTTTTTAACCACAATCCATTGTAGGCAAGCAAAGGTCAAACCCATACATGGCGTGGTCAAAATTTCATAACCCGGCTTTTTACAGGGTCATCATAATTTAAAGAGCAAATAAAGGAACACTACAGTGACACGTGGTAATTTGCATAAGAAATGCGTGTCATTTTTCTATGATTAGGGCGGAGTCAGTTTATGAAAATTAATGGTTGTGCGGTTCAAGTCAACGTGTCGTTGTAGTGATAAGTTATGCTTGTTAAATATACGATACATACAAGAGGTGAAAAAGGCAAGTAACTTTAATTTGAAAATCGCCGTGGTTTCGACATTGTGGTTGAGTTTAAAAGCCTACCTGTCCTGATTCTTCCACAAAATTATTAAATTATTACCCGGTTACCCTGGCCAGGCGTACTCTCAATTCCCTTGCCAGCCAGAGAAATGTATTGATGGTGGTTTTGGGACTGTTATGGCAGATTAAAGATTCTGCCCAGTATAGTAGTCAAACTCCTCCAGGGCAAGGGCCAGGGAAATTTGGGTAATGGCCAGATTGCCCATGGCCGACACCAGTTCGTTCTGGGCTTCATTGAGCCTTACCAGGGACGTCTGGCCGGACTGGTATTCCAGTTGAACAAGATCCCGAGTGGTTTTTATCAGGGTGGTGTTCTCCTTTTGAAGCGCCAACTGTAGCCGGGCCGTTGAAATTTTTTCCAGGGAAGCGTGTATATCAGCCATAGCATTGATGGCTGTGTTATTCATGTTATCTTCCTGTTCCCGCTGTGCGGAAAGGGCCTGCCTGATTTTGGACCCGGTTGTCCCGCCGGTAAAAAGATCAAAACTGACATTGATGCCAAGGGAGTCCCCCATGCTGTCGGTGTCGTCAAATCCGTCTCCGGCCTGGGTGCCATAGGCTCCGGTGAGGGAAATCGTGGGAAAATAGTCTGACCGGGCCACTTCAGCCTGGGCCCGGGCTTCCTGAACCGCCATCTCCGCCTGTTTCAGGTCCGGCCGTTTGAGTGCCAGGTGCTGGATCTCATTGTCCACCAACGCATCAACACCTGAATACCGGTGACTATCCACTGCATGGGTTTTTAACGGGGCAAGGGTCATTCCGCCTGGCAGGCGGGCATTTCCATATCCCATGAGCGCGGCCAGTCCATGGATTGCCTCGGTAAAATTCTGTTGGGCGGTGAGCACCGCAGATTTTGCCGTGTTCACTTTGGTTTTGAAATTTAACACATCGGAATAGGAGCCCGTTCCTACCTGTTCCTTGGCAGATGCTTCGGTCTCCTGGTCCCGGTTAAATTTCATGTTCGATTGGGCAATCTGAATATTTTCCTGGGCCAACTGGGCATTTAAAACCGCCTGGGCCACAGACCAGGACAAAATTCTCCGGGCATCCAACAGGGCTGCCCTGCTCTTTTTTTCACCGTAATCCGCAGCCAGGTTTGAATATTTCCGGGAAAATCCGTTAAACAGCACCTGGGTGGCAGATATCCGGGCCGTGTACAGGGTCTCTCTGGCACCCGGGACTGAATTGGATGTGTTTTCCGTATAATTGATTCCGGATGCCGCCGACAGGGTGGGTAGATACCCGGCCCGGGCCTGGGCAACGGCCTCCCTGGCCTGATTGATCCGTTCAAGGGCACTGTCCAGGGAGGGGTTATTTGCAAGGGCGATCTGTTTGGCCCGGGCCCGGGTCAGGGCCTGTGTGGGGGAGGGGGCCGTTGAGCCATGGAGAATGACAGACGAAGCGTTCCCTTGGAGGGGTTCAGCAGCCAAGGCAATACTGCCCTGGCACTGGCAGGACATCAAATCAAATATGAAGCAGAGGATAAACACCGGAAACGTCAGGCCACGGGTAAACGGTATCCATTTATGATTGGTCATTATTTGTTCCTTTTTTTGTATCCGAGTTCATTGTCCTAACACCTTTGCCAAATTTAAAATCGGTTTTAAATTAGCTGCCCTCAACACCCTATAACATACATGGCAGATTAGCCTGCCACAACGAAAATTGAAATTTTAATTATTCCAGCATTTTGGACGGAGTTCCATATAACACCCACGCCCTATCGGGCACAACGAATATTGAAAATTCCTCTGGGGTTGTCCACAATGTAGGGGCAGAATCTATTTCTGCCCGAATCTATTTCTGCCCAACATAGGGCAGAAATAGATTCTGCCCCTACGTGTATCTTGGTTTGCCGAGATTTTTATATAAACGATCAAGCCAGCCACCAGGGCTCTGCTGTCGGCACTTCGATGCTGTATTATATTATATAAAAAACCGCATAGGCCGACCAATATGCCGCCATGTACAGCCTCATTGAAAGCGTATCGGCAAATGGACTTGAATCCTACTGGTATCTCCGGTATATTCTTGGAAAATTACCCGATGCCATGGCCGAGGCGGACTACCTTGCCCTGCTGCGACAACCCCTGGACCAAGCCCAGCTTGTCCCCAAAGACACCATACTCATGTATGAGGCCGGGTTCAAAGACTTTCATTTCAATGTAAACACCCTCGTTGAGGATGAATAAAAATAAGGAGATTGCGAATGCCCAATTTATTAACAAAAGAGCAAATAGAGACTATCTATGAGACTGCAACAGATATTTTGTCGACTGTGGGAGTTGAATTTGATCTGGAAAGCGCAAGGGAACTTTTTAAAAAGCACGGGGCAACGGTGGAGGGGAAAAAGGTTTTTATTTCTGAAAGCTTATTAGCTGAAACCTTAAAGATGATGCCTAAATACATATATGAACAGACCCATACCAAAAGATTGGTTGCGGCCTCTCCCTTTTCCAATTGCCCTATGATTTTGGATGACGCAACGGGGTTAAATCGGCGAGGTACCATAGAAGATGCAATAAAAATGTATCAACTGGCGGAGACCTCTGACCTTTATGAATCTGTCAATCCGGGGGTTGTCGATCCAGAAGGAAACGACAGTGAAGATCCGTACCTTGCTCAGATTGCAATGCTTTTGAAATATTCCGATAAATTTCCAAGCCTGGGACTTCGTGCCACAAAATCGAATACAAAGGGGGGCGATCTTTACACAAGCGCAAAAAGGGCGATACAACTGATCCAAGAAATAAAAGAGGACGACAACGTGGTAATGGGGCAGGGCATTTGCCCTATGCCGCCGTTATCTTATGATGAAGAGGCATTGATTAATTTAATGGTTCTCGTTGAAGAAAATCAGAATATTAGCATTTCTCCCTGCACACTCTCTTTTATGACTGGCCCTGAAAGCCTGATGGGAGTCGTGATTCATGATATTGCGCTGTCTCTGGCCGGTGCGGTTTATATTCAGCTGCTCAAACCCGGCACAAGTGTCGCTTTTAGCGAATATTCCACAATGACGGATATGAAGACCATGCAACCCGTATACGCGAGCCCTGAGTATCTCCATGTTCAAATTATGTTTTATGAAGTTTGTCTTTATTTTGAAATGAACTGTGTGTTGTGCGGATGTTTTGCCGATGGCACCAGAAATGATTATCAAGGAGGGTATGAGTCCACGATAACCTCACTGGCCCCTTATGTTATGACGGATGTGGAAGAAATCTGGTGTTATCCGGGCCACATGGCGGCATTTGCTGGGGGAAGTTTCCATAAAATGATTTTTGACGAAGAATTGCTGATCAACTGCAATCGTGTGCTTCAAGGTCTTAATCTCTCCATTGACCCGAATCTTAAAGATAAATTGTCAAAATCACTTGAGACAAAAAGTTTTCTGACAATTGGGGACGTGGGCATATACAGGAAAGAACAGAGGGTGACTCCTATTTTTAATAAAAAAGGGATTGATTCTACGAACACCCCTTCAGAGAGTCTCATAAAATTCAATGCCGAGAAGGAAATAGAAAAAAGAGTTGCTTCATATGTCTTTCCCGAGCGAAGTGAAGCGCAAAAAAAGCTATTACAAAAATATCTACCATCGAAATGCAGATATTAGGCCTTTGATGCAACGCAGTAGATGGGCCAAAAGACAAGCTATTTCGTTCAAGTTATAAAATTTGTGGTCCTTAATGATGCCGGGCAATTAAAGTGCTGATCACACTTAATTGCCAGGGTTTATTGAAAATTTGCAAATAAAACGGGTTGAATGCTTTAATCTCAGGTTACATGGTGTATAGATCATCAGTGGCAAATAGAGGATCGGTGGTAAGGTTGATGCCAAGCCTTCTGATTCCCTCCTCATCCCCTGGAGACGGCATGTGGGTCATGTGCATTTCACAGTCTCGAAACGCCGTAAGTTTTTCCATGGCCAGCTCCACTGCATGGTTGCTGGTGGCGCTTATGGCAAGGGCGATGAGCGTTTCCTGAAGATCCATGCTCAGGCTTTTTTCATTCAGGATTTTTGTTTTCATGTTTCTCACCGAATCGCAGATAATTTCTGGCATCAGCTGAATCTTGTTGGGAATTTCTGCCAGGTGCTTTAGTGCCCGGACGATGACGCTGGATGCCGCATGCATTCTGGGAGAGTTGGTTCCTGTGATAACTGTGCCGTCGGCAAGCTCAATGGCTGCCCCCACGTAGATGCCGTCACTGCCGAGCCTGGGATCATTAACCGCTTCCTTGGCGACCTGTTGGGCTGGAGAAACCACGGTCCGGTCCGCCGGACACATGTTGAATTCCTTCATCAACAGTTCAGCTCGTTGGACTGTTTCCTGGGTGGTCAGCCCCAGGGTGTATTCACACTGATACCTTAAAAATCTCCGGATAAGCTCCTGCAGGGCTGCTTTTTTTACCCCCTTATCATCGGCAATGGCAAACCCCACCCTGTTGACGCCCATGTCCGTGGGAGACTGGTAACAGGATTCATCTCCGGTGATTTTCTTGAGTATCCGTTGAAGAACGGGGAACACATCCACATCCCGATTGTAGTTCACAGATTGCACCTGGTACGCCTCAAGATGAAACGGGTCGATCATATTAAGATCCGCAAGGTCAGCGGTGGCTGCCTCGTAGGCTGCATTCACCGGGTGCTTCAGGGGTAGGTTCCACACGGGAAAGGTTTCAAATTTGGCATAGCCGGATTGGATGCCGTGCCTGTGGTCGTGGAACAGTTGGGAAAGACAGGTGGCCATTTTTCCGCTTCCCGGTCCCGGTCCGGTAACTATCACCAGCGGTTTTTCCGTTTTGATATAATCGTTGGCCCCATATCCCTCGTCGCTGACAATAAGGTCTACATCCGTGGGATAACCCTTTGTGAAGTAGTGGGTATAAACGTTGATGTTGCGTCTTTCAAGTTTCTGTTTAAATATCACCGCCGACGGCTGGTTCTCAAAACGTGTGATGATGACCCCCCGGACAAATACCCCCCAGCTTTTCAGGTCATCAATGATTTTTAATATATCGGTTTCGTAGGTGATGCCAAAGTCAGCCCGGATTTTTTTCCGTTCGATATCCCCGGCATAGATGCAAATCAGAACCTCGGCCTGATCTTTCAACTCCTGGAGCAGCCGGATCTTGATGTTGGGATCATACCCTGGCAGCACCCGGGCTGCATGATAATCAAACAGGAGCTTACCACCGAACTCCAGGTAAAGTTTGTTGCCGAAGTTTTTAATTCGCTGCCTGATCTCGGCGGCCTGTTCCTCTATATACTGATCATTGTCAAAGATTGTTTTTTTCGACATCTTGTCCTTTACCCATTGAGTAATATTATCTGTCTGTTGTATTTTTTAGGGGTCTCTAATCGGGAGCATTCCCTGGGGGCCGTTTCACCTGCTGTTCAATTAAACGACACTCTTTATCACTACAGCGACACTTTCATGATCTACCCTGTTTGGAGGATTCTAAAGCGTGTTTCCCCACCTTTCGACACTCGATTTTTAGTGAAACAAGCAAAGTGTCGCTGTAGTGTTAGCACACATGAAATCTCTT
>Ga0208900_1000658_pt1 | contig 20923 bp, 25 predicted proteins | sample AntAceMetag02UKK_FD_184763 | JGI IMG/M metagenome (GOLD analysis project Ga0208900, IMG submission 184763) | Saline lake microbial communities from Ace Lake, Antarctica - Antarctic Ace Lake Metagenome 02UKK (SPAdes) (version 2) | ecosystem: Environmental > Aquatic > Non-marine Saline and... | reverse complement strand
TAAAAGAAAAAAATATCGGCATACTCATCACCGACCACAACGTACACGAAACGCTCAACATCACCGACCGCGCCTATTTACTATTCGAAGGCTCAATCCTTAAAACCGGCACTGCCGAAGAACTGGCCCAGGATGAACACGTGAGGAAAGTTTATTTGGGGGAAAACTTTGAGCTCCGCCGCCCGGAGAGGAAGCAGAAAGTTTAAGAGATTTGAGAGGTGAGAGGGGAGAAGTGAGAGTTAAAAGTTGAGGGGGTTGATGGAGTTTTGGAGTTTTGGAGTGGTGGAGTTTTGGAGTTTTGGAGTGGTGTTGAACGAAGCGAAATCCCGCCCCTGCGGGAAGCGAAATCCCGCTTTTGCGCATAGCCATAAGGCTAATGCCATTGTTTCCGTTGCCCGATCCTTTAGGGTCGGGACTACTGAAGCTCCTGTGAAAATTATGGTTAGGGCGTTTACGCCCTTTTAGTTGTTTGTCCAATTCTTAGTAAAGGCCATTAATGGCCTCGCCTAATATCATTTATTTCCACCAATAACCCCTGCGCTAAAGCACATGGCAACGGATTTTCGCCTGAAACAAACATGCGTAAAATACCTTAGCCTGACGGCTATGCACCCCTGCGGGATCTGAATTACTGACGATTAACCATTAACTATTAACCAATAACTAACAACCCGCCTTGCCGCCAGCTTAGGCTTGTACCCAGGCGAGGCAGGCGATTAACCCAAAATCAGCCCTTCGGGGATGAACATCGAGGCATCGCCACCATGGCTTAAAATATCGCGTACAACCGATGAATTCAAGGATGTAAACTCGGGATGGGTAAGGAAAAATATGGTTTCAATTTCGGGAAATAACTTTTTATTCACTTGCCCTATCGAACGCTCAAACTCGAAATCAGCCGAAGTCCTCAAACCCCTCAAAATATATTGTGCCCCAACCTTACGGCAATAATCCACTGTGAGGCCTTCGTAAGTATCGATTTCAATTTTAGGATATTTCGCAAAAACTGTTTTTAAAAACCCAACCCTTTCTTCGATGCTGAAATAATTTTTCTTTTCACGGTTGATCCCTATCGATACAAAGATTTTATCAAAAAGTGGAACTGCACGCGTTATAACATCTTCGTGCCCGCGGGTGATCGGATCGAAGGATCCGGGAAAAATGGCGATTTTATCCATGATGCTTGAGTTTTTACAAAAATACAACTATTCTGGGTTTATAGTCAGGGTTTCACTAAAAGTGAAGCCCTGACTAACTCCGGCTTTACTCCCTTAATTTCCTAACCATCATCAGTCCATCCCGCAAAGGAAGTAGAATATTTTCGACCCGCTCATCCTGTTGCACAAAATCATTAAACAATTGAATACCCCGTGTCTCTTTATCCCTGGCACTTTTATCCATTACTTTCCCGTCCCAAAAAGCATTGTCAGCCAGGATTACACTGCCCGGTTTCATTTCATCGATCAACATTTTGTAATAATTCAGGTAGTTCTCCTTATCGGCATCAATAAAAACAAGATCAAATTTTATCCTAATCGTGGGTATAATTTCCAGCGCATTTCCAATGTGGGTAGTGATTTTTTTATCCAAACCGGCCTCCCTAAAATATTTTCTGCCAATTTCAACCGATTCAGGATTACTGTCGATGGTATGAAGCCGGCCATTTTCGGCCAAACCCATTGCCAGGTTAATGGTAGAATATCCCGTGAAGGTTCCGATTTCTAATATTGCTCCAGGCTTAATGGTCTTGCTCAACATGCGCAAAAATTGCCCTTGCAGATGTCCGGAAAGCATACGCGGATACATGGTTTTTAAATTGGTTTCGCGGTAAAGGCGGTGAAAAAGATCGGATTCAGGCGTGGTATGATCTTCGGCATACTGCTCAAAATGGGGATGTGTGGCTTTGTAGTCTTGTTGTGGCATTTTCTAAATATTTATTCAATTTATCATTTTTGGTGACTGTTTATGTTTAATCAAACTCTGAGTAAAATGATTACTACCATAGACCCCCTCTAACTCCCCCTCAAGGGGGAGGATTCCTACGCATTGGCCGCTGCTGAGGCTATTGCGGCTGGTCTCCCTTCCCTTTCAGGGGAAGGGCAGGGGATGGGGTCATGATGATTTGGAATTCGATAATGCCACCTAAATAATTACTATTATTATAATGATTTTTTATCCTAAAAGTCAATAAATTTTAAATTTAAGATTAACCCCCGTTCTCGCGTGGAACATAAGTGAGGGTGCTGAACTGCCCGGGTACAAAAATCTCGTTGGCTACTTCCAGCAGATTCCCGGCAGTAATTTTATTTACCTTTTCGGAGATTTGTTTAAAGGTATCCACCTCCTCAAAAAACAAATGGCTTTTGCCGATGGAAGTCATTTCATTCACGTTCGATTCCAGCGAAATGGCAAGCTGGCCATCAATTTGCTGCTTGGCCCGATGCAATTGCAAAGTACCCATCTTTTTTTCGCAGAATAGTTTCAGCTCCTTGTAAACCAGTTTTAGCGATTTTTCAAGGTACCCGTTGTCGGTGCCAAGGTAAACATGAAAGTTGCCGGTATCGGAATAAGCCTGGTAATGTGATTCGACCGAATAGCAATAACCATACTTTTCGCGGATGCCCATGTTGAGCCTCGAGTTCATGCCCGGCCCTCCCAAAATATTGGAAAGCATGGCCAGGGTAGTCTTCTTGTCGCTCATTACATCATAAGCAGGCGCGCCCATTATGCAATGAACCTGGTAATTTGATTTAGCTTCGCTTAGGTTTTTTGGCCTGTAATCAGTAAAACCTTCCCTGATAATATCCCCTTTCGCAGTTGAAATTTGCCCAAAGTACTTTTCGGCCAGACGCACAAGCTTTTCAAAATTGATATTCCCCACAGAAGATATCACCATCCGGTTGGTGAGGTAATTTCGCTGCATAAAACTAATCACATCCTCCCGGCTGAAATTTTTAAGCGAATCAGGACTTCCTAAAATACATGCCCCGATGGGATGATTTTGGTACAACAACTCCTCGAACTCATCAAAAATTAGCTCCGAAGGGGAATCCTTGTACGAGTTAATTTCATCCAATACCACATCCTTTTCCTTGGCAATTTCCTTTTCGGGAAAAGTGGAATTGAAAATGATATCCGCAAAAAGCTCCAGCGCCCTTTCGTAATGCGGGTGCAAAAACGAAGCATACACAAAAGTTTCCTCTTTGCTGGTGTAGGCATTCAGGTCGCCGCCCACATTTTCGAGCCGGCTTAGCACGTGGTATGCCTTGCGCTTTTTTGTGCCTTTAAATATAAGGTGTTCGATAAAGTGGGCAATACCATTTTCGTTTTCCTGCTCATCCCTCGATCCCGCATCGATTACCACACCGCAATGAGCCACATGGTTGGGCACATGCTTGTGGATAATCCGAACCCCGTTTGTTAGTTTAGCGTATTGATATTCCATAATTAAATTAATGGCGGCAAAGGTAGCGGTTTTAAATATTGGCAGTTGAGATTAGTTATAGGGTTATTGAGGTATCGGCTTATTGAGTTATTATGATAAAAGAATATTGGGTTATTTTGCAAACTGATATTGGGATAAGGTTATGGTTGAAAAATTTGGGGCATTTCCATAATCTTTTGTTACGAAATTTTTATAAATATTTCCCTAACTTTGGCAGCCACGCACGTGCGGGATAAAACAACCAATAAAATATCGATTAACTATTTCGATTTTATCATTATCAAACGGCAAGGAGGGGTTATAAAAACAAGGTTGACCACAATATCAGACTTAAGAAAATTAGAGCTTTTTTATTCTGATTTAAAAAATTAAATGAAAGAATAGATTGATTTAAACAATGGAAACCAAGTAATTTAAAAGACTGACTAAATGACAAAGAAACTGGAGATTAAAAATAAAACACTTTTTATCTTGATCGTTATGACAACAATTACATCATGTGAATATAATGGTCCTTATTTTTATGAAATCGAAAATGAATCAAACTATTCAATTGATTTGTATTTTAATGTTGGAAATCATTTGGACTCAGCGAAATCTATAGAACCCTCAATGACTGAAACATTTTATATGCACGATGATTTTAACGGAATGAGTGACTTGAATGAAAACTTTTTAACAAGTAGTTCAATAGATAGCATCTATTTAAGTGTCAATCCTGACTCATTGAAAATTAACAAAAATCCGATGATACATGAGAATTGGGAATATTCAACCAATCCTATTGGTAAAGATAAAGAAGGAAAAGGTGGGGATAATATTTACACCTTTACAGTTACAGATGGCGATATTATATGAATGAAATACTGCGGCCAACAGCAAGTATATGACATAGCCGCGTTGGGTTCATTAAGATAATGATTTGTAAATTTGAGCATAATACAAATCAACATGAGTCAGAGTAGGGAACGGCTATGTGCCATAGCTGCAATCCATTGCACCCTGCTTAAAAACACCGCAAGCAATGAAAGAAATACTTGAAACAAGCCAACTTGAATTCGATAAAAGTGCATTTCTTATCGACCTGGTTAAACATGAATCAGGTAAACTTTACATTGAAATTACGCAAACCATAAACCCAGACCGGGATGTAATCCAGACAATAAAAATTAATCCTTCAATTTTGACAGACTTACTAAAAGTCCTTCAAAATTACCAGGCGAAAATACCAGCCAAAACAAAATATTCAAGAAAACACATCACATACGCAGACCAGCAAAAAATTCAAGAACGTTATTTTAAAGGTGTTTCTATGAAAGATTTGGCCCTCCAATTCGATCAAACAGAAGAACTAATTGAAATGATCTTAAGGAACAGGGGGATTGAAATTGTTTCGAACCAGCCACCAAAACAAAAAAGCTGGAGGAAATGGAAAAGAAAACCATAAAAAGTTAAACTTATGAAACTTGGAATAATCATCGAAACAAAAGAATACGAAAAAGCCTGGAATGCTTTTAGGTTTGCAGTAAGTGCCAAAAAACAAGGGCACGAAGTTAAGGTTTTCCTGATGGGCGAAGCCGTTGAATGTGAAGGATTGACCCACGAAAAATACAATGTTGACGAACAATTAAAAACTTTCGTGAAAATTGGAGGGGAAATACTTGCCTGCGGAACCTGCCTGAAATCCCGGAATATGAACAAAACGGAATCCTGTCCCATTTCAACAATGGTCGATTGCGTTAATCTGGTGGTTTGGGCTGATAAAACTGTAACTTTCTAATCCTGAAATTCCCTATTTTAAATCATCAATCCTGAAGCTTTTTTTGGAGTTCACCAACATTTTTCAGCAAAGCACTGATGGCCTGTTTCATGGTAACGATGTTCCTCAAAAATGCCTCATCCTCACTTTCCACATCGCTCAAACTTTTATTGGTTTGCCGCATCAGTGTTTGCAAAGTTTCGATGGTCCTCAAAGCCGCCTGACGCTTTTTGTCGGACAAAGAATTAGGATTTATTTTTGTCAGATTTCCATTAAACAAACTAACCGCCTGGTTGTAATTTTCGATGCATTGATTGTAAATAGTAATGGCATCCGTTTTTTTATGATAATCTATTTGCTCATCCAAAACATCAAGGTAAAATAATAAAATCGGGTTTTCCTCGCCATAGGCTAAAACCCTCTGTTTTTCCGAAATTAATTTTTCGGGTTCGCTAAGTAACAAAAAAGCCTGGATCGAATCAGCATAATTAAAGTAAGTGCTGTCGATAGGGCTAAGACCTGTACTATCCAAAAACCCGTGCATGTTTTCAGGGTACAATTTCAATTGCCAAATCGGGTCGAAAGGGTAATGGCTTTGAATAAGAAAATCGGGATCGGCATTAAAATAAACCGAATCAATTTCTTTGTAATATTTTCCCTCCATCACATAACCTGCACCGAAAGTAGCATCGAACAATTTCCATGATGAGCTTTCGTAGGCTGCAATCCATGCATGTGATACAGGTGTTAAATTTCGTTCGTCAATTGCAAAACCGGAAATCACCTGTGAGGGAATAGAAAGTTTTTGACAAACATCGTGAAACACTTCTGCATAAGCCTGACAAATCCCCTTTCGCCTTTTCAGCGTTTTAAGGATATAAGCATCCAGCTCATCGGCAGGTAAATAATTTCGTTGTGGCCCAAGATCATAAGAAATATTATGCGTTAGCCAGGTAAAAATGGCGCTTAGTTTCTCCAAATCTGTATCAAAATGCTTATCGATATAATTGGAAATATCCTGGGTTGAATAGGTAAGCTTATCGGGAATGGCAAGCATAATGCTATCGGTGGCCGGGAAATTATTTTGGTATTGTGCATACACACAGCCAAAACCCGGAATCCCAAAAAACAACAAAAAAGCAACTTTAATTATGGATTGCTGCATCGATGAAATTAGTTCTGGAAAAATAAAATTGGAACGACTACTTTTTTATGGCACATTTTTTAATAAGCTTTAATTCTTTCCACGAAGTTCGCAGTATTACCACAAATCTTATTACTTGGTGAAACTACTTTTGAAGGTAGCCTGGTATTCCTGAAATGATTCATCCTTGTATGCCTCGTCAACAATAAAGTGAAGGACGGGCTCCAGCTTCTCTGGTGGATTGTAGCCCGGCAAAACAGTAATTAGTTTTACTTCCTGATCGAGAAAGGCAAACGATGGGTACGACATTTTGCCATTCAACAAAGCAATGGCAAACTGGTGCGACGACCTCCTACCCCCGGGGTTTGGATTTACATATTCCTGCCCGTTTACCGTAACAGGCTCCGATGATTCGGCATCGAATTTTATAGGGTAGAAATTTTCGTTCATGTATGCAGCAATCACAGGGTCGGTAAAAGTGTTGGCATCCATTTTTTTGCACCAGCCACACCAATCGGTGTAGAGGTCGATAAAAAATTTCTTCTTCTTTTTTTTATTCAGCTCCACAGCTTCTTCGATGGAATACCATTTCATTTTGGCTTCTTCCTGTGCAAGAATTGTGGTTGATAAAAAGAGTAAAATTATTACGCTTATTGATTTAAAAGATGTAATTTTCATAATTATCATATTCAATTATTAACATATTTAACAACCCAAAAGTAGCATGGCTTATTTTATCCAAAATCTAAGAAATGTTAAAATAAGCTGCGATCTGTATCGCGCTGTATGTCCTTTTTCTTTATGGTATCGCGTTTATCGTAAAAATGCTTCCCTTTGGCCAGCGCAATATTTAGCTTTGCCTTACCCTTGTCGTTAATAAAGAGTTTGGTAGGAATAATGGTGAAACCCTTTTCGTTTACCTTGCCCAGGAATTTTTTCAATTCGCGGCGGTTAAGCAGCAATTTCCTGTCGCGCTTAGGCTCGTGATTGTAAATTGTTCCTTGGGTGTAAATGGCAATGTGCATGTCTTTCACAAACATTTCATCGCCCTTAAAGGTACAAAAAGCATCCCCGATATTGGCCTTCCCCATACGTATCGATTTTATCTCTGTGCCGGTAAGTTGAATCCCGGCTGTGATTTCATCAACCAAAAAATATTGGTAGGAGGCCTTTTTGTTTTTTATTTCAATCGTTTTATTCATAAAGTAGTACAAAACTAATATTTGCTCAACAAATTGTTGAATATTCAGCAAAATTGAAAAAGTATTCATCCCCGTTTCGGTTTAATTGAAAACAGTAATTTTGTGCTTGTTAATTATTCATAAATAAAGTTTTGTGTAAAAAACAAAGAATTCAAATACCTCGATATTTGCTACTTTTGTATTTCGTTTTGTTAATCAGATAATTAGATATATTTTATAATTAAAAACATCAAAATACATGGAAAGAATAACAGTAATTGGAGCAGGAAACGTAGGTGCAACCTGTGCCAATGTAATAGCACATAAAGACCTTGCAAAGGAAGTTGTGTTGGTTGATATTAAAGAAGGGGTAGCCGAAGGCAAAGCCCTTGATATCTGGCAAACTTCATCGATTAATAACTTCGACACCAGGGTTGTGGGTTCAACCAACGATTATCTGCGTACCAAAGGATCGGGGATCGTGGTGATCACTTCAGGTATTCCGCGCAAACCCGGGATGAGCAGGGATGATTTGATAAAAACAAATGCCCAGATTATTGTTGATGTTACCGAAAAAGTAATTAAGTATTCACCGGAAGCCATCATTATTATTGTGTCGAACCCCCTCGATGTAATGACACATGCCGCCTGGAAAGCTGCAAACAAACCCAGCTCGAAAGTTTTCGGCATGGCTGGAATCCTGGACACAGGCCGCTACACCGCTTTCCTTGCCGATGCCCTTGACGTTTCGCCCAAAGACATTCATGCCTTGCTGCTTGGAGGTCATGGCGACTCGATGGTTCCACTCAGGAGATATACTTCAGTAAAAGGAATTCCAATTACTGAATTGCTTGGCAAAGACGAAATTGATAAAATTGTTGAACGTACCCGTAAAGGTGGTGGCGAACTTGTAAACCTAATGGGAACCTCGGCATGGTACGCTCCGGGAGCTGCTGCGGCGCAGATGGTAGAGAGTATTGTTGACGACCAAAAACGTATTTTCCCATGCTGCGCAATGCTCAATGGCGAATATGGCATTAAAGACCTTTACATCGGTGTGCCAGTAAAGCTTGGTAAAAACGGTATCGAAGAGATTATTGAACTTAATCTCAACGAAAGAGAATACAAACTGCTGCATGAGTCGGCAATTCACGTACGCAGCCAGGTAAATATCCTCCACGAGCTAAATATTTTCGGGGACTAATCCCCATAAAAATAACTAATTTTGCAGGCATTCCGGTCAATTCCGGGATGCCTTTTTCTTGACATTAAACATGAATTATCCAAGATAATTATTAACACCCACGCTTGCCCCGATCATTCTGGGGACATGAATAAATCAATATTTAATTTAATTCGTGCATTCGTGGCTATTTTTTATTAAAATGAAAAAAGTTGTAGTTTTAACAGGAGCAGGAATCAGCGCTGAAAGTGGCCTTAAAACTTTCAGGGATGATAACGGTATGTGGAGAAATTACCGCTTCGAAGAAGTTGCGAGCCCCGAAGCATGGCATCGGGATCCTGAACTGGTTTTGGAATTTTATAATTTGCGCCGCAAACAATTGCTCGAAGTTAAACCCAATGCAGCGCACGAAGCATTGGTAAAACTTGAAAAATACTTCGATGTTCAAATTATTACACAAAATGTGGACGACCTGCACGAAAGGGCCGGCTCAACCAAAATCCTGCATTTACACGGTGAATTGCGGAAGTCGGAAAGTAGTATCGATAAAAACCTGGTATATAATATTGAGGGATGGGAATTAAAAACCGGTGATAAATGCGAAAAAGGAAGTCAACTTAGGCCCCACGTAGTTTGGTTTGGCGAGCAGGTTACAAAAATAAACCCAGCCATCCAATTGGTGGAGCAGGCGGATTACTGCATTATTGTAGGAACTTCATTGGTGGTTTTCCCGGCAGCCGGGCTCATTCGATACGTTCGCGATGATGCTCCAAAATACCTGATCGACCCAAAAAGTGGTGAAAATCTTTCCATCCCAAATCTTAAAATAATCAGGGTAAAGGCAAGCACCGGGGTTCCCGGGTTGGTGGATGAATTGATCCAAAATATGTGAACCGCAATTTTGTATTAAGTTGATGTAAAATGGAACTTAAAGATGCCATAATAAAATCGAGGTTTTACTGCGCCCAACAGGAACGATGCCGGTTTGAAGTAAAACAAAAACTTTTGAATTGGGGAGTAAATGAGCAATATTTTGAAACTATCCTTACCGAACTTGAAAAAGAGAATTTTTTATCAGAAAAAAGGTTTGCAGCATGGTTTGTAAAAAGCAAAATAAATCAGAAAAAATGGGGAAGGCTAAAAATCAGGAACGAACTCATGAAAAGGCACCTTGAGTCTCACCTCATTGATGAAGCGATTTCAACAGCAAATACCAACGATATTATCAATAACATGGTTAATATCACCGAAAGGAAAATTCGGGAATTTGATGGGAAAAATGACATTAAAACTCAGGATAAATTAAAAAGATTTCTTTACTCGAAAGGCTATGAGCCCGAATTAATCATTGAATATTTAAACAAACATAAGCTACTGTAAAATGACAACATTTGAAAATATTAAAGAGCTGGGACACCGTGTTGATGCTCTGAGGAGGTACCTTTGACATCGACAAAAAATTAGATGCCATTAAAGAAGAAGAAACCCTGACCCTACAGCCGGAGTTTTGGAAGGACTCCAAAAAAGCTGAACTCATCCTAAAGTCGATAAATGAAAAGAAACTCTGGACAAATGCCTACCAAAAAGTAATCACTGCTTATGAGGAATTAAAAGTAATTAGTGATTTTTTTGAGGAGGATGAAGCCACCGAGGAAGAATTGGATAAAAACTATAAAACTACCCTCAACCTGTTAGAAGATCTTGAATTTAAAAACATGCTGGGTGGTGAGGAAGATAAACTTGATGCCATTGTACATATCAACCCGGGTGCCGGCGGAACCGAGAGCCAGGATTGGGCTGAAATGCTTATGCGCATGTACATCCGCTGGGGCGAGCGAAACAATTACAGCGTAAAACAAGTCAGCTTTCAGGAGGGCGAGGTGGCTGGTATTAAATCTGTTTCATTGGAGTTCTCGGGCGATTTTGCCTATGGCTACCTTAAAAGTGAAAATGGTGTTCACAGGTTGGTACGGCTATCACCCTTTGATGCCGCCAATAAACGGCACACTTCCTTTGCTTCGGTTTACGCCTACCCAATGATTGACGATACTATCGAAATTGTGATAAACCCTGCCGATATTTCCTGGGACACTTTCAGGGCAAGTGGTCCGGGAGGGCAAAATGTGAACAAAGTTGAAACTGCCGTAAGATTAAAGCACGAACCCACAGGTATTATTGTTGAATGTCAGGAAACCCGATCGCAAGGACAAAACAGGGAAAAAGCGTTGCGTATGCTCAAATCGCAACTCTACGAAATTGAGCTCCGTAAAAAACAGGAAACTTTTGATGAAATAGAAAGCAGCAAACGCAAGATTGAATGGGGCTCACAAATCCGATCCTATGTGCTTCATCCCTACAAAATGGTGAAAGACGTCCGTACCGGATTCGAAACCGGCAATACACAGGCAGTGATGGACGGCGATATTAACGGGTTCATAAAAGCATTCCTGATGGAATCGGGACAAAAAGACAAATAATAATGAAGATTGCAGGTATCATCCCGGCACGCTATGGCTCCACAAGATTCCCGGGGAAACCCCTCGCCATTATCAACGGAAAAACCATGATACAACGGGTTTACGAACAGGTGATGAAAGCTTCAACAATAGACCTTGTCATTGTAGCCACCGACGACCAACGAATTATTGATGAAGTGGCTGGTTTTGGTGGCCACGCAGCAATTACGTCAATACACCACAAAAGTGGCACCGACAGATGTGCTGAAGTGCTTGACAATTTAAAAGATGAAATCGACATCGTAATTAATATTCAGGGCGATGAACCATTTATCGACCCCAAACAAATTGACTTATTGGCCGGTTTATTCAAAAATCCGAAAGTGGATATTGCATCGCTATCATCGACTATCGCTACCGAAAAAGAATTGAACAACCCCAATGTTGTAAAATTGGTTACCGGGAAAGATGGCCGGGCCCTATACTTCAGCCGCTTACCAATTCCTTATGTTCGTGGCAAACAAGCAGGAAATAATTTGGAAAATCACAATTACTTGAAGCATATCGGGATTTATGGATATCGCAGCAAAACCCTTCGGGAGATTGTTAAACTTGACCAGGGAGAACTCGAAAAAGCCGAATCGCTCGAACAACTGCGGTGGCTCGAAAATGGGTTTTCGATTTACCTAAGCCATACAAATTCAGAGAGTATATCTATTGATACGCCTGAAGATTTATCAAAAATTATAAACAATTAACGGGCTGCTGAATTCTTTTTATAATTTAGCAGGTCATTTTTAAGCCTAATAAAAAATGGATACTGTACAGCATATCAGCGAGTTACTTTTTGAACATGATTGTGTAATGATTCACGGATTTGGTGGTTTTGTGGCAAATTACCAGTCGGCCAAAATTCATCCGGTACAACACACTTTTTCTCCACCTGTAAAAAATATTCTTTTCAACAAGGATTTGAGGAACAATGATGGCCTGCTTGCCAATCGCATTGTTAGCCATGAGCATATTTCCTACGATTTGGCATTGGAAAAAATCAACACATTCGCTACAAAATGCCTCCAAAAGTTAAACAATGGTGAAACTGTTGACCTGGAAGGAATAGGGCAGTTATTCCCCGATAATGAGGGCAACATACAATTCGAGCAAAGGACGAAAGTAAATTTCCTAACAGAGACCTATGGAATGTCATCCTTTGTTTCACCTGCCATCCAGCGCCACTCCAATCGAAAAACTCAAGAGATAAGGCCAAATTTTGCCGATCGCCAAAAATCCAAAAACCAAAAGATTGGCGCAACCGTTCTGCTGAGGATTGCAGCTTCAATCGCCGTGTTAGCCATTCTATCAATCACCGGGTACAATTATTTCAATCATTCCACCCACGGAATAAACGAAAGCAGTATTATCTCTCCAATCGATCAATACGTTAATTTTAATGCAAACACTAATGGCGATTATCAAAATGACAATCCTGAACTAAACGGCGAAATAGTTCCAAAACAAAATGATGAAATTGTGACCACTAATATTATCAAAGCGGACATTACTTTATCAAATAATACCGAGACCATTGCAAATACCGGTTCAAGTGGCGAAGAAGCAGGGGATAATGAATTGATGGAAGCCGAACCAATTGCCGCGACCCCCACAAACAACGAAGAAACTGCTATTGAAACCACAACTGCCCCGGATGAAATTATTCCCGAAATAATAATCCAGGATGACCCTCAAAAACCAAATCAAAAGATGTATCACCTCATTGCCGGCTCATTTAAGGATACTGAAAATGCCACTGTTTTGATCGATCTTTATCAACAAAGAGGATACGAGCCACAAATAATTGACCCTGCCGAAAACGGATATTACAGGGTAAGCATCAGTGCTTATCTGCGGAAAAGTGATGCGCTTGATGAACTTCACAAAGCCCGCGACCTATACAATCCTAACATTTGGCTTTTACGACATTAATTTTATTTAACGTCCAAACTCCCCGGTTGTGGCAAAAAGAAAACTCGAGCGTTTTGCTGAAACAAAGACCTTCCCACATTTTTTTCAGCCCCAGTATTACGAGCTTATCGAAGGCTTTCCTTTTCGTGGTAAATGGAATAGCGATTTTTTTAAAAAACCGGCCTCCATCGTTTTAGAATTAGGTTGTGGTAAAGGCGAATTTACCGTTGGCCTTGCAGAGCGTTTCCCCGAAAAAAATTATATTGGCATGGATGTAAAGGGCTCACGAATGTGGCGCGGAGCCAAAACATCCCATGAAAACAATATGAAAAATGTAGCCTTTGTAAGGAGCAAAATTCAAAATATAAATTTCATATTTGATCAGGATGAGGTGGATGAATTCTGGATTACCTTTCCCGATCCACATCCCAACAAACCAGGCACAAAAAAAAGACTGACATCACCTGAATTTCTTGATCGCTATCGAAAAATCGCGAAACCAGGAGCCATTGTTCACCTTAAAACCGACAGTACGCTACTTTTTGAATACACCCTCCAGGTTATCGGTGAGCAAAACCTCAAATTGCTATTCCATACTTTCGATGTTGACAAAAATCCAGGCAGCGAAGTGGTTTTATCCATCCGCACTTTTTATGAGCAAATGTTCAGAAATGAAGGCGTACCCATAAAATACCTGAAATTCGTGCTCCACTAATACCTGACTAAAAAGATCATCTTAAGCCCATCCCCAATTTAGATTGATCATTTCCCATCATACTTTATTTAATTAAAATCGTAATTATTTAGGTGGCATTATTGAATCTCAAATCATCTCCCAAAAAAGTTATCATCGGATTACACGGATTACACGAATCTCTACCTGCCGTAGGCAGGTCAAATCCGATAAATCCGATAAATCCGATGATGATATTTTTTCTTTTGATAAGAATTGTGTGATATTCCAATTTCATTTTTCAGGTATGAAAACCTTAAGTTAGTGGCATTAGCGAAGCGGGCCGGCGAGGCAGGTTAGAGGGGGTCTATGGTAGTAACCATTTTACTCAGAGTTTGATAAAACAGCTACACAGTTACTAAAAATCATAAAATGGATGCGTTTCTTACATTGAACGATATCGTAATTGGCAAAAAAAGTACTACTTTTGGACTTCACTTTCAGGCGGGCTGCCAGCCCCTGAAGTGCAAATAAAAAAATAAAATGTATAATCTTTCAAAATAAAAAAAGTATGGCCGATCTTACAACAAAATTTCTGGGTTTAACCCTTCGTAATCCACTTATCGTGGGAAGTTCAGGATTAACTGATTCAGTTGAAAAAATTAAAGAAGCCGAAAAAGCCGGCGCAGGAGCTGTTGTTCTAAAATCGCTTTTCGAAGAAGAAATTATTGCGGAGATGGAAGAAGCTATGCACCGCATGACATCCAGGGAGTTTATCTACCCCGAAACCTTCGATTACATGGATGAAGAAGATGATGAAGACAGCATTAGAAAATATTTAAGGCTAATCCGCGAATCAAAAGATGCTGTGCATATTCCTGTAATCGCGAGTGTAAACTGTGTAACTTCCCAAAAGTGGACTTACTTTGCGAAGGAGATTGCTGATGCAGGCGCTGATGCCATCGAGCTGAATCTGTTCATCCTGCCCACCGACTTTGAAAGGACTGCTGCTGATAACGAAAAACTCTATTTTGAAATCGTGGAGGAAGTTAAAAAAGTGGTAAATATTCCAATTTTACTCAAAGTAAGCTATTACGCCTCCAACCTGGGGCAATTGCTCCAAAAACTTTCAAAATCAGGAATTGCAGGCTTAACACTGTTCAACCGGTTTTATAGCCCCGATTTCAACCTGGAAACATACCAGGTTGTTTCGACCAATGTATTGAGTAAACCTTCCGATCTATCAGTTTCGTTAAGGTGGATTGCAGTGATGGCTAACCGCGTTGGCTGCGATCTTGCAGCTTCAACCGGCGTACACGATGGCGAATCGATGATAAAACAAATTCTTGCCGGCGCTGATGCCGTCCAGGTAGTTTCGGTGCTTTACAAAGAAGGCGTTGGACTTATAAAAACCATGCTTGATGACATGACACGCTGGATGGATCATGAAGGTTATAAAACCCTTGATGATTTCAGGGGCAAATTGAGCCAGGCAAAAAGCGGAAATCCCGCAGCTTATGAAAGGGTGCAGTTTATGAAAAACTTCCGCCATTTTATTCACGAATAGCAAAATACAAACCCAAACATGTCAGTCTTGTACTGACAATATTATATACTACCCAGGAAATTTTGTCAGTAAACCAGTTTTTAATTAGTGATACTAAAGAGATTTGATTTTGGCATAATTTTCGCCCGGCCTGCGGAAATTAATAAATAATAAATTCGGCTTGTTCCGATAAACTTTAAACAAAATGAGCGAAAATATCGAAAAAGTAAAATGTTTGATTATTGGTTCCGGGCCCGCCGGATACACGGCGGCGCTATATGCAGCCAGGGCTGAACTTCATCCTGTGATGTACCAGGGAATGCAACCCGGGGGTCAGTTGACCATCACCACCGAGGTTGAAAATTTTCCGGGATACCCCGATGGAACCCAAGGCACTGCCATGATGGAAGACATGAAAAAACAAGTTGAGCGTTTTGGCACCGACATTCGTTGGGGCGAAATTGTTGATATTGATGTAACGCAGCGGCCATTTAAATTAAAAGCTGATGATGGTAAAGAAATATTAGCCGAAACCGTTATTGTTTCAACAGGAGCATCGGCCAGGTGGCTTGGCCTGCCCTCGGAGCAAGCATACAACGGGTACGGTGTTTCGGCTTGTGCTACCTGCGATGGCTACTTTTATAAAGGCAAGGTAGTAGCAGTAGTTGGTGGTGGCGATACCGCTGCCGAAGAAGCAACTTACCTCGCTAAACTTGTCAAAAAAGTTTACCTCATTCATCGCCGCGATGAGCTGAGAGCCTCCAAAGCAATGCAGAAAAGGGTATTCAAAACCGAAAACATTGAAATGGTTTGGGATAGTGCCCCCAAAGAAATAATTGGCAAGCAGGAAGGCTTCGCAAAAGCTGTTACCGGAGTTATTGTAAAAAACACGAAAACCGGTGAAGAAAAAACTATCGCCATTGACGGTTTCTTTGTTGCCATCGGGCATAAGCCCAATTCAAGCCTCTTTAAAGGAAAGCTTGACATGGATGAAACAGGCTACCTAATTACTAAACCCGATTCTACCGCCACAAATGTTCCCGGGGTTTTTGCTGCCGGCGACATTCAGGATAAAACATTCAGGCAGGCTGTAACTGCTGCGGGCACTGGCTGTATGGCAGCCCTCGAAGCCGAGAGATTTTTGGCAGACCAGGATGATTAGAAAAATAGAACTACAAATGAAAAACCCAATTTCCAGAAAGAAGTTGGGTTTTTTTATTGGAAAGGTGGTGAGCTGTAAATTTGGTGGAAAGGCTTTTTTTAGTCTTCAGTTCTCAGTCGCCAGTCTTCAGTTCTCAGTCTTCAGTTCTCAGTCTTCAGTTCTCAGTCGCCAGTCTTCAGTTCTCAGTCTTGATAAACCACAAACTGTAAACTGCTTACTACAGACAATATACTGCGGACTGCCGACTATTTACTATTTACTATTTACTATTTACTATTTACTATTGAGATAGACTTAAAACAGCTTCCCCTGCTCGGGATTTTTAATTTTCCCCAACAATTCCCAGGCAATTTTGGTTGCTTCCCTGCCTCGCGGTGTTCGCATTAAAAAGCCCTCCATGATGAGGAAAGGTTCATAAACCTCTTCGATGGTTCCTGAATCTTCGCCAACCGCGGTAGCAATGGTGGTAAGGCCAACAGGGCCTCCGCCAAATTTATCAATAATCACCGAAAGGATTTTATTATCCATTTCGTCCAGGCCATTTTTATCCACGTTAAGTGCCGATAGGGCATATTGTGAAATTTTCATATCGATCTTACCATCACCTTTTATTTGGGCAAAATCCCTGACACGCCTCAGCAAAAGGTTAGCAATTCTCGGTGTTCCGCGACTTCGCCTGGCAATTTCATCGGCAGCATCATCATCCAAAACAACATTTAAAATGCCGGCCGAGCGAAGAAGAATCTTTTTCAAAGTGGCTGCATCATAATATGACAACCTTGAATTAATGCCGAACCGCGAACGCAGAGGCGCCGTGAGCAAACCCGACCGTGTAGTGGCCCCGATAAGCGTAAAAGGATTGAGCGTAATTTGAACACTTCGGGCATTAGGCCCGGTTTCGATCATGATATCAATTTTGAAATCCTCCATGGCAGAATAGAGGTATTCCTCCACCACCGGGCTCAACCTGTGGATTTCATCGATAAACAGCACATCGTTTTCTTCAAGATTTGTAAGCAGGCCGGCCAAATCGCCGGGTTTATCCATCACAGGGCCGGAAGTAACTTTTATCCCTACCCCCAGTTCGTTTGAAATAATATGCGAAAGGGTGGTTTTACCAAGTCCGGGAGGTCCATGTATAAGCGTATGGTCGAGCGCTTCACCACGCTGTTTTGCCGCTTCCACAAAAACTATTAAATTCTCCACAACCTTCCCCTGCCCCGAGAAAAATTCAAAATGAGAGGGTCTCAGCGTTTTTTCAATCTCAACTTCGCCCTGGCTCATACCTTTACCCGTAGCATCTAAATTTTCGTTTATTGGCATCTTGATATTTTTCAACAAAATTAGCAAAATAGCGCTGATTAATTTTTAAAATAAAAAAGAAAAAAGGTTGATTATAAACTATTCTATTTCAGGAGACTTAAAATTTTTATAATTTAGCCAAATAATTATGATCAATAAATAAGCACTCATTCTTGATACAAATAGCGTATGAAAAAAATTGTTGTAGCAGTAGATTTTTCATCAGGTTCCATTCATGCTCTTGAATATGCCATCAGTATTGCAAACATGTCCAAATCGGGCATACTTATGATTTGGGTGGATAAAACCGCTGACCCCGAGTCCATTTATTCTACTTCGGTAGAAAGTTACCGGGGGGAAGTTATAAAAAGGTTCAGAGAACTCATTGATGAATACCAACCAAAACTTACCGGGGGAAAGCTGGATTACAAACTACGTAAGGGGAAAATATTTTCGGGAATTGTAAATACAGCAAAATCGAAAAAAGCTGATTTGATTATTTCTGGTTCTCACGGCGTGTCGGGGTTTGAGGAATTCTGGATAGGCAGCAATGCCAACAGGGTGGTTGGACATGCATATTGCCCGGTAATTACAGTTAGAAACGGATTTGAAATCAAAGATACGCTGAAAAAAATTGTTGTCCCCATCGACCAATCAAAGCACACCCTGATTAAAATCCCGTTTACAGCCATGCTTGCCAAACTATTTAAGGCAGAGGTGCATATTGTTGTCGTTTTTTCGACCAACCTAAAAACCATGAATAAACGTGTTGAAAACTATGCTGATAAGGCAAGGAAATACTTCGACAATGAGAACGTTAAGTACATCGTTGAACACATCCATTCACAAAACGCAACAAAATCAGCCATCGATCATGCTAAGACAGTTGATGCTGACCTGATTTCGATCATGACCGAACAGGATGAAAGGAGAGACAGCGGATTGCTTGGCCCATGTGCGCAGCAAATGGTTAATCACTCACCAATCCCGGTTTTGAGTGTTCACGTGGATGATGCCAAAAAAACTTTGAAATTGTTTGATAAAATTTAACACTTAATGATCTTCCGGAAAATCTCACTGCCTATACTTCTTCTTTTGTTTGGCTTAAGTTCAATTGCTCAGAAAAATCAATATCAGCAGATTGAGCATAAGAGCAAGCCTGCCGATACTACTATAAATTCAAAAGGTAATGCCGAAATTGTTCGCGACAGCAAAATTGACAGTATTGTAAAAATGCACATTGCTTATAATAAATCCCTTGAAGGAATACAGGGTTACAGAGTACAGATTTTTTTTGATGCCGGAAATAACTCCCTCAATAAAGCGGAGGCTGAAGCTAAACAATACCAAACCTTGTTCCCCAACGACACAGCCTATCTTTCGTTTACCGAACCTTATTACAAAGTGCGGGTTGGCGATTTTAGAACGAAACTGGAGGCCGAAGGCTACATGCATAAAATTTTGAAAGATTACCCCAACGCATTTGTTATCCAGGATATCATCGGATTGCCTGAGTTCAAATAATCTTCGTCTTTAAAGTAACATTTAGAAAAATTTACGATTTCAGATTAACCCTGATACGCTGCACTTCGGGGCAGGCAGATTTTCTCATTGGGATGCCAATGGCATAGATTTAAGATGTTGGTAATATATCCACAGTCGGCTGTGGACTGAAGACTGTGAACTGAAGACTAAATAAAGCCTTCCCACCAAATTCGCAGTAGTACCTAATTTATTATATTAGCGTATCTTCCCAACCATTAGCGGTGTATAGTTTTAAATTCCTGAATCCAATTTCTTTTAGTATTTGCCTGGCCTTTTCAAAATAAGCTGAAAGCTCTTCGGGCTTGTGGGCATCTGAGTTTAAAGTGATGGGAATACCCATTTCATAAATCTTATTTAAAGCTGCCTTTCCGGGGAACAATTCATCCGACCTTCCCTTGTAAACCCCGCGGGTATTCACTTCTACAATACACTTCGTGCGCGAAATTAATTCGAGCGTACGGTCAAGCTCATCAACATACCAGGGTTCATCTTCCGTAAAGAACCGGTTTTTGTTGTGCATTTTTATTTTATCGAGATGGGCAATAATGTCGGGGTTTTGGGTGGTTATCATTTTACGAATCTGTTCCCAATAATTGGTAATCCCCTTTTTAATATCACCATCAAACACATCGCGCAATCCTTTATCATAAGTGGCTTGCAGCGGACCATCAATAAACCACAACCCGTGTTTATCTTCATTTTTTACCAAATGAACACCACCGATGGTATAATCGAGCTTTACAAGATTTTTAAAATAACTGAAGTCCTGTGTTATCCCGGGGATGTAATCAACCTCAATCGATAAAAAAATTTTGAGGCTATCCTTATACTTTTCCTTAAGCTGCCTGATTTCAGCAGCATATTCGAGTAACTTTCCCTCATCATTAATCGCGAACTTATTATCGAAGGGAACAGGCGCATGGCTGGAAAAACCGAGTGTGTGGAACCCTTTATCGATGGCCGCTTTCACGTATTGTTCGGGGGCAGCGGAGCCATCGCAGTAATGCGAATGATTGTGGAGGTTGAATAGAAGTTTTTGCATTTGTGGGAAAGGGTTATTCGTTAATGGTTATTCGTTAATCGTTATTAGTCCCGAAAAGTAGAAAATCTATGATTTTCGTAACTTTTCGAGGATGCTCGCCCGAAGGGAGGCATTAATTGTTATTTTGTTATTTAGTTTTTGAATATTGATGAATTTAAAACTGCAATATTAAAAATAATGTAATGAAACGGCAGGCTTAGTTTGGGATTGTAGTCTTGGAAAAAAACATTTTCTATTTCTCAAATTATTGGCAGGCTAATGATCAAACCCCGAAATAACTGAAGCATTTATCATTACTTTTGCGATCGTTATAATAAAAATTCGATGAGCATATTAGAGATTATTGCCCTAATTGTATCGGGGGTTTTGGTAGGATTTATAAACACACTTGCGGGAGGTGGTTCCATTATTTCACTTTCGGTATTGATGATGTTGGGGTTGCCAGCCACAGTGGCCAACGGCACCAACCGCATTGCCATTGCTGTGCAAACCCTTACGGCAGTTTCAAGTTTCAAGCAGCAAA
>Ga0208900_1000656_pt1 | contig 20987 bp, 16 predicted proteins | sample AntAceMetag02UKK_FD_184763 | JGI IMG/M metagenome (GOLD analysis project Ga0208900, IMG submission 184763) | Saline lake microbial communities from Ace Lake, Antarctica - Antarctic Ace Lake Metagenome 02UKK (SPAdes) (version 2) | ecosystem: Environmental > Aquatic > Non-marine Saline and... | reverse complement strand
AATAACCCGCGTTGGCGGCGAAAAAGATATTCCGGTTGACGTACGCATCATTGCAGCCACCAACAAAAAATTGGCAGATGAAATCGGAGAAAACCGATTCCGCGAAGATTTGTATCACCGCCTCAGTGTCATCATAATCGAGGTGCCCGACCTGAACGAGCGTGATGGCGACATTCCCTTGCTTATGCAGCATTTTATGGAGGAGGTTTCGGCAAAGATGGGTAAGGCTGCGCTGGTCTTTTCGGAGGAGGCGATAGAACAACTTGAAGAATATAAGTGGACCGGGAATGTGCGCGAGTTGCGCAATGTTATCGAGCGTCTGGCCATTTTATGCAACAACGAAGTAAGTGCCGAAGATGTGGCAAAATACGTTCATCCTTTGGGGTAGCTGTGGCAGCTTGCCTCGCTGCAGGCGGGTAGGCAGTCTTTTGTTCACAGTCCTAAGTCTTTAGTTCACAGTCAAAAATTTGGTAGTCATTTGTAAAAACCATATCGTCTCCTATCTTAAACCTGTCGCAATAAACTACAACCAATGACATGCGCCGGAAGGCCAATAAATAATTTTTTTCCTACAACATTTCATTAGCGAGATTAGCCAAATCTGATCTTTCCCCTTTCTCTAATCTTACGTGTGCGTACAATTCATGATGCTTTATCCGGTCGATGAGATAGGAAAGCCCGTTACTTTGCGAATCAAGGTAGGGTGTGTCAATCTGGTAAATATCTCCGGTAAAAACAATTTTGGTTCCTTCGCCCGCCCGGGTGATGATGGTTTTAACTTCATGCGGCGTTAAATTTTGGGCTTCATCCACTATAAAAAAAACATTGGAAATACTCCTTCCCCTAATGTAGGCAAGGGGTTGAATCACCAGTTTTTCGTTTTCGATGGCTGCCGAAATATTCTGAAATTCCTTATCATGCTCACCAAACTGATTTTGGATAAACTTCAGATTATCATAAAGCGGTTGCATGTAGGGGGCGATTTTCGACTTCGCATCTCCGGGCAGAAATCCGATATCCTTGTTACTAAGCGGAACGATGGGCCGGGCAAGAAATAATTGTTTATAATTCCTGCGCTGGTCCCAGGCACCGGCAAGTGCGAGCAGTGTTTTCCCGGTTCCGGCAATGCCTTGCAACGACACCAGCTTGATGTGTGGATTGGTGATGGCATGAAGTGCAAAAACCTGTTCAGCATTTCGCGGGGTAATTTTTGATACCGGATGCTTGTCCAGGCGTTCGATGAGCTGATTTCGTGGATTGTAATAGCCCAGGGCAGATGCGCTGTTGCTTTGCAGAATAAAATATTGGTTGGGAAGCGGGGGCTCGATGCCTAAATCATCAATTTCGCACAAACCTTCGGTATAGAGCCTGTTGATCCCAAAATGATCTACATTTTCATACCTTGAAATTCCTGAATAAAGAGAATCAATATTCTCGATTTTCCCGGTAAGGAAATCCTCGGCTGGCAGTTCGAGCGCTTTGGCCTTTATCCGTAGGTTAACGTCCTTGGTAACCATTACCACCTTACGATCAGGGAATTCAGCTTTAAGCGATAAAGCTGCATTTAAAATCCTGTGATCTCCTTTTCGTTCAGCAAATATCTTTTCAGCATCAAGTGTATTGTGGTTTTTATCAGGCATGATAACTTTGAACTTCCCTTTGTTTCCGTTTTTGAGCGGAATCCAACTTTGCAGCGATGCATTATCGGAGAGCCTGTCCATCATGCGGATAAATTCACGGGCTTCAAAATTTATGGTATCATTTCCTTTTTTAAACTGATCCAATTCCTCCAAAACGGTTATAGGAATGGCCACATCATTATCCTCAAAACTATTGATAGAGTTATGATTGTAAAGAATAACAGAGGTGTCTAAAACAAATATTTTCTTTGTCCCTTTAATGCTGCCCGATGAAGCCTTCTTTTTTTCAGGGATAGCTATCGGATTTACGAGTTTGGCTTTTGTTTTTAAAGCCCTTGAAGTTTTGGATTTGGTTGGTGGAGTTCCCTCGACCCTTTTTTTACTTTGAGAAGTTTTCCGGGGAGATACTGTTTTAGCCTTTGCTCTGGTTTTCTTTACAGGATTTTTAATGATCTCTTGTCCAGTTAGATCATCCTGATGATTAACTCCTTCATTTATTACTTCACTATTTCCCGTTTCTAATTGACTTTGCTTGCTTGGTTTTTTCGCCATGTTTCCTCCTCGATATAGTTTTTATAAAAGTATATCGAAAATAACGCAAAGGCAAAAAAAATGATATTTCGAGCCCGGTTTTATTTTATTAATGAAGGAATGGTTTGCTTGATCCGCATGTTTTGTGGTCATAAAAATCAAGCGCGAAGTCCGCAAAGCCCGCTGAAGAACAGGAAATATGAATACCCCTTAAACAGCCATAGTTTTGCTTAATTTCTTTTTTGAAATCCGCAGCATATTTGCATGATGGATAAATGATTCGTGGGCATATCCCTTTGAAAGATCGTGAAATACATCCGACACATGATTTATTTCGTTAGCCATGTAGGCATTGGCACCGGCAAATGCAAAACCTTCGTCCATATTGCCGGTAGCGGAGTTATACAGCGCCTTGGCAATACAGTATGGGGCTTCTTTGTAATTGCATGACGAAAGACATTTCCAGGGGCATTTAAATGGTTTGGTCTCCCCCCTCATAATCTGCTCAACGAAATTATTTTTAATCACCCTTCCTGGTAAGCCAACAGGGCTTTCGATAATAACCACGTCTTGTTTTTCGGCCTTTAGGTAACTTTGTTTGTATTCTATTGAAGCATCACATTCGTGGGTGGTTACAAAACGGGTTCCGATTTTAACAGCTCCGGCACCGGCTTTCATTATGTTAAACATATCCTTGCCTGAATGAATTCCACCGCCCGCGATAACCGGGATTTTCTTATTAAATGTCTTTTCGTAAGGGCGAAGTGCTTCCACCGTTTGTTCAACCAATGTTTGCAGTGGTATCCTGTTTTCGCCGAGGTCTTCTTTCCTGAAACCAAGATGTCCTCCGGCCATGGGGCCTTCAACAACCACAGCATCCGGCACAAAATTATATTTGTTGGCCCAGTAGCGGAAAATTAAGTTTGCTGCTTTGGCAGATGAAACTTTTGGGACAATTTTAGTATTGTGTCCATCGAGTCCGGCATCAGCTATAATGTGTGGTATTTTGAGGGGTAAACCGGCACCAATAAAAATAACGTCAATTTTTTCTTCAATAGCAACTTTTACCAATGCTTCATGATCGGTTAAAGCCATCATAATATTAACACCCAAAACACCATTGGTCATGCTCCGGGCTTTTCTAATCTCAGCCCGCAATGCGCGTTTGTTGGCCTCATGGAACTTTTTCATGTAATTAGGATCGGTCATTCCGATAGCTGCCGCAGATATTACTCCAATTCCTCCCTCGTTGGCAACTGCCGATGCGAGTCTTGACAATGAAACTGCAACACCCATCCCGCCTTGAACGATAGGTTTTCTTACTTTGAGGTCTCCAATAATTAATGGTTGCATAGTGAGTGTTTTAAGTATTTAATAATTTTCCAATTATTATTTGCAAATAATGAGATTTTAGTTTTTCAATATAACAACCAAACCTCATCGTGTTTTTGAATGTTGGAAAAGGCAAAATTAGTTCGGCAAAAAGCATAAATGAATAAATAGGGATGAAAGCGGGGATAATAGTTTCAGGGAGTGGTTTTAGGGGCTAAAATAGCCAATTCAGGGGCGAATGAATCATGAGGGGGATGAAAATCATATCAGTTCGGTGAGTCTATTTGCATAATTTTTTGAAACAGGAACGGGAAAATCTACATTTTCAAAAAACAAACGGTAGCCCTGTGAGTTGCCTTCTATTTTGTCGATATGTTTGGTATTTGCCAGGTATGAGCGGTGACATTTAAAAATAAATTTGGCATCTTTCAGGATTTCTTCAGCTTTTGTCAGGCTGCATCTCACCATTTGATTTTTTACCGTTTCACCTTCTTTCCAAAAGATTTCGATATAATTATTAGCCGAACGGATAACTAAGATAAGGCTAACCTTTAGTGAAATATTATCTTTTTGATAGTCCGACTCAAAATGTACAAGTTTGTTATCGATCGTTTTATTTTCGTTTAGCTTAAGGTTTAGTTCATTGGCCATTTTTAAATGGGCGCGCAATAAACGATGTCTGTTCAGGACGATAAGCAGAGAGGTTGGTAAAATAGCGATCAGAATCATTTTTATGATAACCTCAAAGCCAAACACCATTATATCCAAAGCTTTATAATAAAGATAGTAGCTTGTTGAAATGGTAAAAAGTATCCACAAATTCCATAAAATTTCTTTTTTGATATTCCACGAAGACCCCTTGAGTATTTTCGGAAAAAGGCTGGGGAGAATCAATAAATTTAAACTCAGCGAAATAAATGTAATTACTCCAAGTCCGATTACCAGAAAGTACCTTTCCCTTGTGGCCAGCGCATCGATTTGCAGGGGCTGAAACAGGAAAAGAAATACAAATACACCCAGGCTAAGAAAAAATATGACCTTAGTATTGTGCTTTAGGTCATTGTTAAAAGGATATGCCTTTTTGAGGAAATCGAGCATAAAATGAATAATCTGATTAAGTGCTGTTTTAAAAAGCAAAGTTAACCCCGAATTAAATAGTTTGTGTCAAATATTTTAATTTCGGGGTAAATAATTTCAATCGCATTAGTAAGATTTTTTGATAAAATCCTGAAAAAGGTACTATCTGGCCTCAAGCCTTGCGAGGTATCTCTTACGCGCCTCATCAGGGTCATCACCGGGCTCGATATAAATTCTTGTTCTGGAGTCGATTACTACTTCCTGCATTTTTGATAAATCAGGAGATTTAAAAACTATTTGCTTTTTTTCTTGCGGTACTCTACTTTTACTAGCCATTTTTGTATAGTATTAATGATAAAAAATATGAGATTTCTGCCGCCTGCTTTTTGCAATTGAAAATCAATCCAAATTATTTTTGCCGAAAACTGAAAATGTTATGAAATCAACAATTCCTGATGTATAGCAACAAGAGCGATGATAATTAACAGAATCTCATGCGATTACTCAACTCTTTATGATAGAGGTAAAAACTACTTTTAATTAACGTTTTTATTTCAATAAAGTATAAAGATAGTTTAAATATTTAATCTATGGACAAGAATTTACAGGCAAAAAAATGTTGTGATGGATATAATGCTCTTTTTTCAACTTGTCCTGCTACATGGCAGGAAGAGCCTCGGATCTGCCTATTCTCACAGTATGCCAATTTTAGTGTTACATTATTGCTTGCTAAAATGAATCGCGGACTTTAACTTGGGGCGAGTTAATTTATCTTAAAATAAAGGGAACGATAGCTGCAATTATTCCTGTGAAGATGACCACCATGATAAAAAGGTTGTACCGGAGGTTATAGTTTCCCAAAAGTGACATATCATAATATTTGTCCACATCCTGATCTTTATACATTTGAATTAATCCTTTCAATAGTTTTTCTCTTGTTTCTTTCCCTTTAATCAGCCCTATAACAACAACAAGGTTGACCAGTACGATGAGGCAGACAAATACGAACATTACCACAAGAGTGGAGTTGTCGGTTCGTGAATTTTCTGACATGCCCGAATTTACAGCAAGCGTGATGAGGTTTAGAAGAATGGCCGTTAGAATAAAAATAATATCGGTGCGGGTGTTTTGCTGAAGCTCCGATGTGATGTGTTTGTGAACTTGTTCAATCATAATTTTTGTCCTCCAAATTAATAATTATTTTAAAAGATAAATCAGGGATACTACAATTTTTACCTCAAAGATAGGGTGTTTCTCTTGCTAATTCAATTATTCTGGTTTTTAATTCCCCTTTATGCTTGAGACTTAAACTTTGTTTTCATTTTTGTAGTTTTAAATTGTTTAACATCAAATTCATATTGGGATTGATAATGTAAATCATTATATTTGTTACAATTATTCTTAATTGGATAAAGGTAAATTGATGGCCGCAGATGCAGTTGAATAAGCCTTGTAAAATATTTGTAAATTGATTTGCAATTGTTTTACTTCCAAAAACCTTTAAGTTTTTACAACTTTGCACGAAAAGGATACATATTATTTTGAGTTGCTAAAAAAGCATATTGTGGGTAGGATGCAAAAATCCTATCCCGGAATCAGTAATGATATTTCGGAGTGGAAGGGACAGGAGATTACTGATTTTCAGGAGGAGCTATTGCAAAAGGTTAATGGGCAAATTAGCGAAAAATGGTTTTATAATCATGCTAAATCGGAAAACAAAACATTGCCAAGGATTGATGTTTTAAACTTGTTGAGCAGGTTTGTCGGTTTTACCAATTGGGATGATTTTGTATTTAAAAACCGCACTAAGGTTTCCGGCGGCGAACCTGTTTCACAAGGCAATAGGATTTTTATGATCCTTCCACTTTTCGTTTTACTGATCATGGCTGCCTTGTTTGTTATTTTTGCACTTATAAACAGCCGCGAGTATCGCTTAAGTTTTTATGATGTACATACCCGGGAGATGATTTCAGGCAGCAGGATTCAAGTTATGCAATTATCTGATAAAGAATCTCCCAAAAGTTTTTTGAGCGATTCAGCCGGGGTTGTAGTGCTGAAAACTGATGAGAGTTTTGTAAAACTGATCGTAAGGGCTCCTTACTACAAAATGGACACGATAAATCGTATCCTAAAAAAATTTGAAACTGATCAAAAAATTGGCCTGCAGGCAAATGATTATGCTTTGATCATCCACTATTTTTCGGAGATGAATGTGGGTGATTGGCAAAAACGAAGAGATTACCTCGGGCAGATCATCGATAACAGGGCAATGATTTACCAGGTACTTAAGGATGGAAATTCTCCGGGCATGGCTTTATATAACAAAAGTGAGTTTATCGATAAGTTAACCATGCCAAGTAGCAATCTTAAAAAAATTAAAATATTTGATTCAGACACCCTGAGAGCATGGAATGTGCTTTTGGGTGAGATTAGATAGGCTGCAGGTTTTGGTATGGACTTACCACAAGTTTTGGCCAGTTGCCAGAAAAAAAAGACCGACACTAAACTGTGCTCGTCCATAAAGTTGACTTTTTTTGGTTTAAGATTGATCCCACACATGCGGGAATCGCCCGAAGGACTCCTTTGGAGGAGATTTTAGATTGTGTTGAATATCACCAACATCTTAAATCAATGCCATAGGCATCCCAATAGGAAAATCGATAATCTGAAATCGTATATTTTTCTAAATGTTACTTTAAAGACGAACACTAATCACTTGCTTAGAAACACCTCCCCCTTAGTTCGGTCCCGGCCACATTGAACAAGCTCAAACTTTAAAGTGTTTAATGAGAGTTAATTTAGTAAAACTCAATTTTAAACTTATGAAAACAATACTTACTCTTTTTCTTGCCTTTATTATTTCCTATTCAGCCAATAGCCAGCAATTTTTGTGGGCTGATGCTTACGATGTTTCTAATTGTAACGAAGTAGCTGCCCTTGCAACTGACACCGAGGGAAACGTAATAATTAACGGTGTTTATGACGCATCGCAAACACTTCCCTACAAGGGAAATGCTTATATTTTAAAAACAGATGCAGATGGAGCTTTGCTTTGGACCGATTACATTTTTGGCAGTGTCATTATTGGAGATATGGCCACCGTGGGTACCGATATTCTTATTATCGGGCAATCGACCGGAGCATTTTCGTATCGTGGTGAGCCGTACGGGCAGGGGCAATATTTTATGTTTGCGATCATGCTCGATGCCGATGGAAACTACAAATGGCATTTTACCGACCAAAACAAATGGGGCGACAATACAAACATTGCCGTTGGAAATACCGGCAACATAGCCCTGCATATTCGCGGACAATCAAACCTTGGTGATTGGATTATTATAGTTGATCCTGATGGAAACGTTCTGAAGACAAGGCAGATTTCTGCAAGCCATACACTCGTTGTGGATATGGCCTATTTTAACGACAGGGTGTTTATTAATGGGGCATTTACTGGCCAGGGAAGTATATATGTTGACACTATTCTAATTGAATTGCCACCCATCGAAAATGCTTCCATTACGATGGGTTTCGATGAAAATCTGGTTGCCCAATGGCTTTATACAGATCAAACTATCAACAATCGTGATGGCCGGATAGCAGTGGATAGCAGTGGCATTTTTGTGTTTGAATCCATAATTGATTCCAATTTTACCTCGATAAACTCTATTAAAAAATTTGATTTTAACGGAGGGTTATTGATAGAAAATGAAGTGCCATTTTTTACGCCAAATGCCACAACCTACCCCGACATGGCAATTTCGCCAGGGTTGATTGGGTTTTTTACTCAAAACAATTTTGGCTTTACAAGCCATGAGGTAATACTTTTCGATCATGATTTGAATCTCATTGCTGAAAAGGAAATTAATGGGCCATCTCATCTTTATTCAGGGCAAATTGCTACATCAGGTGAAGATTTTTATGTTGCTCATGTCTATTCGGGAACATTGAATTTTGGCGATGAACTAACCCTTCCCTACACCGGAACCGGTAAAATTCCCTATATTTCCAGGCTTGGTTCACCTCCGGTAACTGACATAAAAATGCCAGCCCTTAATTCGGTTAACATCCATGTTTATCCTAATCCTGCAAGTGAAATTATTACAATCAGTAGCCCGCAGCACATAATTGAAGAAGGAACTTTTGTAATTACTGATGTAAATGGAATGATCGTATTAAGCGGTGCCTTAGGTATTAATCCGACTTCAATAAGTGTGCGCAAACTATCTGGAGGTATTTATTTTATGCATATTACCTTAAAAGGAGGAAACACTATTGTTGAGAAGTTACTTATTAAGTAGAAACTTAACTAAGAAAGATTTGCACTCATATTTTATAATTCAAAAATCTTTTAACCGAACTTTTAAAAGGATGAAAAAGAAGTAACTTTGAGCCGTTAAATCTGATCCATTAATGAAAATACTCATCGTTGAAGACGAACCCAAAGTAGCCTCGTTTATTAAGCAGGGATTATCGGAATATGGTTATGATTCAGAGGTAGTTTTCGATGGGCAGATGGGGAAAAGATTGGCATTATCCAATAATTTCGATTTGATATTACTTGATATTATCATTCCCTATATTAATGGTATAGATTTGTGCAAGCAGATTAAAAAAGAAAAGCCAACGGTTCCTATCCTGATGTTAACAGCCCTTGGAACCACCGATGACAAAGTATCCGGTTTTGATGCAGGCGCTGACGATTACCTTGTTAAGCCTTTTGAATTTAAAGAATTATTGGCCCGAATCAAGGCACTTACTAAAAGGAACACGGGATTGGTTGAAATTAGCAATAAACTTAGGGTTTCCGATCTTGTGCTGGATCTCGATAAAAAGATAGCTATCCGGGGGGGTGTTAAAATAGAATTAACCGCAAAGGAATTTTGCTTGTTGGAGTACTTTATGCGAAACAAAGGCAAAGTGCTTTCCCGTCCAGATATTGCCGGGAAGGTTTGGGATATTTCTTTCGACACGGGAACCAATGTTGTAGATGTTTATGTGAACATTCTCAGGAAAAAAATTGATAAAAATTTTCAGCATAAACTCATCCAGACCCGTATCGGGATGGGCTATTTATTTAACGATGAATAGCAATGCAGATTCGTCAAAAACTCACATATCAATTTATCCTGATTGTTGCCCTAATATTAACAATGTCTTCTTTGTCTATTTACTTTTTTTCGGATGACTATCGCAGGGATAATTTTTACAATCGGCTGCTCAACAAAGCAACAAACACTGCTAAGTTACTGATTGAGGTAGAAGAAGTTGATGCAGAATTGCTCAAAAGAATTGATAAAGATAATCCGGTAAGCCTGCCATACGAAATAATTACCATATACAACCACAAGGATGAACTGCTGTATGGTTCTAATGATGACGAGCTGCTTTGGATTGACAGTGAAATCCTTAACAGGATACGAATAGAGGGAGAAGTAAGGTACTGGCAGGGTAACTATGAAGTACTGGGGTTTATGTTTGCCGATAATTTCAACAGATTTACCGTGGTAGCAGGAGCAATTGATATTAACGGCCTTAATAAATTAAAAAACCTTAGGGCTGTATTATTGATTGTTTTTGGGATAAGTATTCTACTTGTATTTGTTTCGGGAAGCATTTATGCCGGGAGAGCCCTGAAGCCTATATCCAAAGTTATCGAACAGGTAAATAACATCTCAATTAGCAGCCTGAATATGAGGGTTGACGAAGGCAATAGCAAGGATGAAATTGCCCTTTTAGCAGCAACGTTTAATAAAATGCTTTCCAGGTTGGAAGCATCTTTCAAAATTCAAAAAAACTTCATTGCCAATGCCTCGCACGAATTAAGAACTCCACTCACTGCAATTACCGGGCAACTTGAAGTAGCCTTAATCAGAAAACGAAGTAATGATGAGTATGAGCAAATTATTGCATCAGTTTTAGAGGATATGAAAAGCCTTAACAGCATTTCAAACCGGTTGTTATTGCTTGCCCAAACGAGCGCCGAAACACCAAATGTTGACTTTAAACCATTTCGTATCGATGATTTAATCTGGCAGGTGAGAACCGAGCTTATTAAAATGAATAGCCATTATGTGGTTGAGATAGAAATAGGTGAGGATTTTGATGATGAAAATCAATTTATAATTTTTGGAAATGAACACCTGGTAAAAACAGCGATCAGTAACTTAATGGATAATGGTTGCAAATACACAAGCGATTATAAAATTCGTGTGAGCATTCAGTTAAAAGAACAAAATATATTCCTTCATTTCATCGATCAGGGAATCGGTATCGACCCAAAGGATACCGAGTACATTTTCGAGCCCTTTCGTCGTGGTAAAAATGTTTCATCAATCAAAGGTCATGGTATTGGTCTGTCGTTGGTGCAAAGGATTGCCATGCTTCACAACGGTAATGTACGGGTTGAATCAGTCCTGGATGGTGGATCTACTTTCACCATTTCCTTCCCCATCTATAAAATTTAATCGAATTTTAATCTGCTTTTAATTTTTGTCCGGGTTTCTCAATATAATTTTGCATCTCATTTTTTAAACTATAAAACTTAATTGAGATGAAAACAAGAATCAATAGAGCAAAAATTTTAGCCGTAAGTGCTACCATTTTATTTATCATTTCCTTAGCTGGATATGCATACATGCACAAGTCAAATAAATCAACTCAGGCCAATCTGAATGAGTTGAAGCTTCAATCAGAAAATTTATTATCCGAAAAGTTATTGCTTGATAAAATGATCGACAAAAACAACAAACACATATCCACTTTGAATGAAAAGAATGGGGATTTGAACAAGATGTTGGCTGCAAGCAATACAAAACTCCGTCAAAAAGAAGCCGAGATTCAAAAACTTCAAGTCGAAAACCAGAAGACCAGGGAACTTGAAAAACAATTGGCTGAAATTAGAAAGACGAACCGGGAAATGGAAAGCCAAATGGCAGAACTCAAGAGAAACATCAACAACCTGGAGGATGAAAAAAATTCACTAAACGCTGCCTATGCTACGCTCCACGCCGAAAATAAGCAACTCATCGAAAATGCCGCAATACTTAGCAGGCTTGCCGCAGATAACTTTTTGGTCGAGACTTTTAAAGGAAAAAAAGACAAATTAACAGTGAGTGCAAAGAAAACCAAAAAGCTGACTGTTGAATTTGATGTTCCACAAAGTATTACTGCTACTATAAACTTTAAAGTTACAACGCCGCAGGGCAATACTTTTACCAGTGCTGATGGCAGAATTACATACATTGTTATGGAAAATGAAGCCGTTTTGTATGCCAGTGTTTCGCCATTGTCAGGCGAGTTGGAAGCATCAAAGAGGGTAGAAATGGTTTACAAACCAAAAGAAAAACTCACGGCCGGAATATATAAAATTGAGATTTTCAACAACAGTACCAAGCTGGGTAGCTGCCAGGTAAAACTCAAATAAATCGGGGTAATATTGAAACAAAAAGAAAAACATCCATCCTAAAAGATGGGTGTTTTTTGCATTGGTATCAAAAACGATTTATTATTGAATTAATTCATCTGCAAAAGTGAACCGTCAACAACATTCAATAGCTTAGAGTGATGTTTCGCGTGTTGAAAATTTGTAATTCAGGAATCTCAGACAAGTATAAAATATTGTTTTTAACAATTAACTTATTTTAAAATTTTCTCCGTCAAATCGTTTTACTTTTGCAATCGAATTGAAAAACAATTTATTAACTAAAAAATACAATAACAATTATGGGAGTATTAGTAGGAAAAAAAGCCCCGCTATTCGAAGCTGAGGCTGTAGTAAATGGTGGCGATTTTGTTGAAAAGTTTACACTTGAACAATATATCGGGAAAAAACATGTGGTGTTTTTCTTTTATCCACTTGATTTTACATTTGTTTGCCCTACCGAAATCCTTGCTTTCCAGGAAAATATGGAGCAGTTTGAAAAACGTAATGTAGCCGTTGTTGGCTGCTCTGTTGATTCTAAATTTTCGCACTGGGCCTGGCTCAATACCGAAAAGAAAGACGGTGGCATTAAAGGAGTTAAATATCCATTGGTTTCTGATTTGTCGAAAACCATTGCCGAAAACTACGATGTTTTGGCCGGAGAATACGAATACAACGAAGATGGTGAAATGGAATTTGACGGTGCCCCGGTTGCTTATCGCGGGTTGTTCCTCATCGATAAGCAGGGTACTGTGAAGCACCAGGTAGTGAACGACATGCCTTTGGGGCGCAGCATTAAAGAAACCCTGCGCATGATTGATGCCTTGCAATTTTATGAAAATAATGGCGAAGTTTGCCCTGCCGACTGGCACGAAGGCGAAGAAGGAATGAAAGAATCGCACGAAGGTGTTGCTGATTATTTATCAAAACACTGATAAAAAAAAATTGAAACCTATTGAAACAAAGCCCCAAAATAGGGGCTTTTTTTGATTGAGAAAATATAATACTCCCGCCAAAAGCGGGCGGACAGACAATGATAATTATTAACACCCACTGGTTTGATTTAAATTTTATCCGTGCATCCCTACCTTACTCGCAGGCAAGTATGGAATAATCTATTTTTTATCCGTGCATCTCCCGAAAAATCGGGACGGGCTGTAATTATTTTTTATCCGTGCATTAGTGGCTAAATAATTTAAAAATGAAAATGATCGACAAAAAAGCAAAAACAAGCTTCCCCATCCATGAGATGCTTGAAAAACGTTGGAGCCCGAGGGCTTTTGACGGAGTAAAAATTGACCGTGCAAAGGTTCAGCGCATTTTTGAAGCCGCACGCTGGGCACCATCGGCAAGCAATGAGCAGCCCTGGCATTTTATTATTGGTGAGCAGGGCGATGAAACCTACAAAAAGATTTTTAGTACCCTCGTGGAATTCAACCAGCTTTGGGCAAAAACTGCCCCATTGATGGGGATTACCGTGGGGAGGATTAATGGATTGAAAAGTGGCCAGCCTAGCGAGTGGTTTAAATATGATGTGGGGCAGGCAGTGGCATGCATGAGCTTTCAGGCGACACACGAAAGATTGTTTGTGCATCAAATGGCAGGCTTCGACCGCGAAATGGCCGCGAAACTTTTTGAAATTCCTGACGGCTTTGAAGTCATAACTGCTTTTGCCATTGGTAATATTGGCGACTATAAGGTGCTGCACCCAAATCTTCAAAAAATTGAACTCGAAGAAAGAACAAGAAAAAATATGGATGAATTTGTTTTTTCAAATAAATTTGGCGAAAAATCAGGATTAATTTAATCTGTGTAATGATGCTTTTTTCAAACTTAAATTGGCACAGTAAAACTGTTAAACATAAATTTTTGAGCATGACAGTATTTTCCCATTTCGCGGCGTTGATACTAATGGCATTAATTATTGTTTCGTGTGGCGATGGTAAAACTACGAAGTCTGCCACTTCACAATCACAAATAAAAAAGCTGGTAAAGCCAAGCATAAAAACCCCGGTTCTTAATGCTGACTCTGCATATTATTTTGTTGAAAAACAGCTTTCGTTTGGCCCCCGTGTACCGGGAAGCGAGGCTCACGGCCTTTGTGCAAAATGGCTTGCCGAAACCCTGGCAAAATATTCGGATACGGTGATAGTGCAGGATTTTAAAGCCAGGGTTTACGATAACAGGATTTTTAGCGGGAAAAATATCATCGCATCGTTTAATCCAGAACTTAAGAAAAGAATATTTCTCTCGTCCCACTGGGATTCCCGGCCTTATGCCGATCATGATACGGATGAATCCAAACACTCAACACCCATTGACGGTGCAAACGACGGGGCCAGCGGAACAGGTATTTTGCTTGAAATTGCAAGGCAGCTTAACATGCAGCAGGCACAAATTGGGATAGATATTATTTTGTTTGACCTCGAGGATTACGGGCCACCGCAGGATGCGCAAACCGAGCAGGCAAGCGAAACCTGGGGTCTCGGATCGCAGTATTGGTCCAAAAACTTTCACAAACCGGGGTATTCTGCACGATTTGGGATTTTACTCGACATGGTCGGGGCTACCGATGCAGTTTTTCCACTCGAAGGTTTTTCGATGTATTATGCGCCCGACATCACGAAAAAAGTATGGACTATTGCCGGCGAAATTGGCTATGGTGATTATTTTGTGTTTGACCAGGGCGGCTACATTACCGATGATCACTACTTTGTAAATACGATTGCAAAAATACCTACCATTAATATTATCCACCTCGACCCGGCTTCGGTAAACGGAACCTTTTATGACCATTGGCATACTGTGAATGATAACCTGGAGCAAATTGATCGTTCAACTTTAAAGGTGGTTGGGCAAACGGTGCTGGAAACTATTTTCAGGGAGTAATCAGAGGCTGTCTTTTTAGTCGGGTTTCCCGCAGATATCGCAGATTTTCGCAGATAAAAATTATCGCAAATCAGCGAAACCAGATTTGTCGGCAGGCAGGTCTGTAGGAAATATTTTAGTCTCGAATAGAAATAGTTGATTTTATATACGGACATAAATTAGGGCTTATTGATAAACTCAAAATGATAATATTTCGGTGCTCTGCACCTATTTCCCCATCACCATATATAATTCTACAAAGATTACCGGTACTCCGCACCTGAAAGATAAGCCACAGAGTGGCGATAATCTTTGTAGAAAACATTAATTTGAATTGGTACAGTAGGTGCGGAGTACCGGAACATTAATGCCTGTGATATAGTTTTATATTTTTCAGCAAGCCATATTAACCCGAACAAAACAGATCACTGGGTTCAAAAAAAAACCACCCCGCGAAGTAAATCACGGGGTGGCCACATTCACTAAAAAACCCTATTATTGAATTACAAGTTTCTTTTTTAAATTGATGCCATTGCCTTTTACATTCAAGAAATAAATCCCGGACTGTTTTTCCTGCATATTAATTGAACGGAAAATGTTTCCTTCTGCCCGGACAGAACTTTCAAAATACACCACATTTCCAAGCAAATTACAGATTGATATTTCGATGAATTCAGACGTGCTTGAGTTAATTTGAATGTTGAAAATCCCGTTGGATGGATTTGGAGAAACGTTGATATCCCAGGCTTTTCCAATTTCCATCAATCCGGTGCAATCGTCAAAATAAATACCAATGGTATCTGCACTTGAACAGCTTGCCAGGTTTGTTACTTCAACCCAAAACTCAGCCAGGCCAAGTCCGGATCCGGTGGTGTCAACAACGATAGTTTGCGTGGTTTCACCTGTTGACCACAGGTATTGTGCCCCGGGGTTTCCTGCATCCAAAAGCGTGGTCTCATTGGCGCATATCGAAATATCCATTCCTAAATCCACGGTGGGAAGTTCATTCATGGTAACATCCAAAATTTCGGATATCACTCCTTCACCACATCCATTTATTCCGGCAACACTTATTTCTACGCTGCCTGCAAACATCTCATCCCAGGTAACTGTGGCAGTAAGACCCGAGCCATCAATGCTTCCGGCACTTTCCGGTTCTATTGTCCATAAGTAGGAAGATGAACCACCCGAACCATCTGTACTATACACCGATTGATACTCGCCAAAACACAAAGATGTTTCACCTTCGGGCATAGCCGGGGTTTCGGGTAAATTGTTTACCACTACTGCTGTTTGTGCAGTTATTGTATTTCCACCATCATTTACATCAACGTGGTAAGTTGTATTTTCCAGGGGGCTTGCCACAGGGTCGGGTGCAATGGATGAAAACCCTTCGGGTACGGAATACCACTGGTAGCTGTAATTTCCAGAACCTCCGGATGGGATTGCCTGTAATTGTGTGGCCTCCCCGGCACAAATTGTTGATGGTGTTGCTACGGCCTGCACTGATAGCGGTAATAAATCACCAACATTCAGTGTTACTGGCACAGCGAGCACAGGCAATAGTGGGTCGTTGCTTGTAATGTTGATTTCTCCATAATATGGGCCTTCTTCCAGCCCGTTTGAATCAAAATAAATCTCGGTGGTTTTTGTATTTCCCGGGGCCAACGTATCGACAAGTCTTTCCATAAACATCCATCCCGAAACATTGATGGTGTAATCCTCCGTTTCGCCGTAGTTCACGTCTTCGCAGGGGTCGCCCGATGACGGTTGCTGCCACCTGTCTTTTACCCGCATCCTGGTAGTTCCCGAAGGAATGCCGGTGGGAATTGTAACATCGGTAGTAAAAATACCGGCTGATGTTAAATTGAAATCCTGCAAAATCATTTCATCCGCATCGAAGGTGCTGCTTTTATCAAAATCAATCCATATAGTAACAAATTGGTTGCTATAATCTGTACCCAAAGTAACTTCATAAGTTTCGCCGGGATTTACAAATGTGCTCATGTCGGTAAAATCGCCATAGCCATTGGTGCTGCATCCGTTTTCGGGGTTTGAAATATCGGCCATGGCAAAATCGCTTATCCTGTCCCCTTGCGAGCAATCGGAGGACGGAGTGCAATAATCTTTGCCATTATCAAGAGGCTCTGCCGAAGCAGTAACTTCGTAAATCAGGTCGAGCTCGCCAACGTTTTGAATGGTTAAGTACCGGATGGCCGTGTTGTCGGGTTCGATGTTTACTGAGATTTCGTTCTGGTCGGTCGAAACATGCCCATCGCCCCACTGGAGGATGGCAGATGGCCCAAATGATTCGCCATCATCATGCATTGCAGTTACCAAATAATTATAAACTCCATAATCCGGGAGGTTGTCGGTAAAACTTGTTTCGGTGGTGGTCTCAATCTCGAAATCATCTCGGTAAATTTTGAAGTATTGAAATCCGGGCACTGTTTCAAATTGCCAGTTTAAATCAACTTCACCCGTTTCATAAGCTACTTCCGCGGTAATGTTTTCAGGTGCTTGTAAAGGGTTGATTTCGTAGGGCGAGGAGTAGGTCATCACGCTGCCCGACCTGTTGTCGCACCAAACCGGGTAAACCTTACCGCTATGTGCCGATATTCCAAGATAATCGCCCATGTAATCATCGGCCAGTCCCGGAATTGGGGAAGGCGTAAAAGCCACATCACTCACCCTGAAGTCTTCCCAGGTTAGCCCACCATCGATGGAGTTGGCACAAAAAGTTTCGCACATATTGCCACCTACATTCCTGTCGTCGTAAAAAATTACGCTCAATACACCATTGGTCGGATCGCAGCTTATCCACGGGAAATAATGCTCGCTGTCTATCCCTGCTTCATCCTGGTTTACCCTGATGGGATCACTCCATGTTTCGCCTTCGTCCTGCGAGCGGATTAAATAAATATCGATATCTGAGCCGGAGTTAATCCCCGGAGTTCCAATATTTGTCCAAACAACGTAAATGTTTCCGCTGTTTGGCCCATCGCTATTATCTACCGCCATGGCCGGAAATGAATTAACCCTTTGATTTTTTGATGTACCACTTGTGCGAATCCCACGTATATTATCGATAATCCGGAAAGATGGTTGAAATGAGATGCCCCCGTTTATTGAGCGTGCAAATCCTATGGCATCCTCATCGCTTGGCCAGTTATCATAAACAGCCCAAATTGCATACACCTGGCCCTGGGGTCCGGTATGCAAATTTACGCCCTGGTTATGGCCTCCTGCATTTACTTCCGAACTAATTTCGTAAGCTGGGCTGTATGATTCGCCATTATTTGTTGAGCGTGTAAATTCTATTTCGTTAATATTTGTTCCTCCAAAATTTACCCAGGCATTGTAAACATTTCCCTGGTAAGGGCTACTTAAACTATTGTCGATTGTTAAATGGTTTTTGTCGAGATTTGATGAGTTGGATGCTGAAACCTGTGTCCAGGATGTGCCATTATCGGAGTAGGAAACTCCCATACCGAAGGTGGTACTTATAAACCCAACGTATTGCCTTCCGTTGAGCCCGATTGCCGTGGATGGATCGCCGGAGTTAGAACCACCGGCTCCCTGGATGGATCCGCCCCATGTTTGTCCAAAGTCATTTGAGAAAAAGTAGTTTGCACCAAAAAGGGTACTTGCCGGATTTTGGGTTGAGTTGTTCGATTGGAGGACATGGTCGGGATTGTTGGGGTCAACGAAAATCGAATTTTCACTTTGCGTGGAATTTTGGCTTGTTACGGGAACATCGGGGGAATCATCCCTTAAAACTGAACGGGCATGGATTTTTGATGATTTGACAATGGGTGCCGGAACATCTCTTTGTGGCGAAACAGTAGTGAGGCCAAGTTCGGCGGCTTTCCGCCAATACTTCATATTATCGATGCGGGTATCCAAAACTTTGTATGGATCATACTCAGTTTTTTCACGTTGATTTGTATTTTTAGATTGCTGCTGATTTTGTGCTGAAACAAAGGTTGTTATGCTTAAAAGAAAAACCAATATTCCTATATGAAATAATAAGGAATGGAAATGTTTCATCGTGCGGGTTTGTGGATCTGAACTTGTCATTTTGCCTGAAGTATTTGTATGAAAATTATTTCAATACAAATCAACACACATTTGGCAGTATTGCCAAGCGGATTTTGCCACAAAAGATTTACAAATAGCAATATTACCCTTACAAAACTATATCCTGCCACTTACATTAGCCATACAGAGAAGGCTATGTGTTTGTTGTTCAGGAATCAATAAGTCTATGTGATTTTTCAGCCATGCAAATTAAGAATCAACTTTTGGTAATACAATTATTGATAATTTTAAACAGATTTCTCAGTCTCCATCAGTTGGCGCAAATAGTGATATGACAAGTTGGAATAGATTTCTTCCCGCACGTGCGGGAAGAAATCTATTTTATTACGCAGATAAACTATTGGGTTTCTTTTTAAGAGGATTGTGCCTCAGAAACCAATTGTGAAATCATTCACTTAAACAGATTTATTTGAATTTTTATTAAATCTTCGCTATGGAATGTTTGGCCAATTCAACTATTTCATAAGATCAAGTAAGACTTTTTTATTCTTAAGATTCTTGAAAGCAGGTTCATTGAGAAAGCGTTCGCTATTGTTAAAGCCAAGAACAATGGATTGTTGAAGGTAACTTTCTGCGGCAGCCTCATCTCCAATATTCATTTTTATAATGGCATTGAGGTAGAAATGTTCGGGGTTTACAGGTTCGATGCTGCGGTAGATATCTATATTTTTTTGGGCTTGTACCATGTCATTTTCTTGTATCGCTTTGTTCGACATCATGTAACTCATGAGCCCCAGATACGAAATAAGTCTTTTGTTTAAGCGCTCCTGAAAAAGTCCATCAACCGGGGTTTTTAAGGTTTTAATTTCATTATTCCACCAGTCCATGTCTTTATCATTAAAAGCAGTCATGTAATTGTTTTGTTTCCCGTTTTCGGTTTCCATGGTTTTAACCATAGCGGAAAGGTCGCGGCCATAAGCCGGGTTTTTCTTAAAGGTTTGTACTTCTGATTTAAAGTTTTCTTTGTTATAAATACCCTGCATTATTGAAGCTGCTCGTTCGGCAGTTTCGGCTGCATCAAAATACCTGTCGGCATTTATATAGTTTTCAATTTTTGAATCGTAATAATTTACGGCATCTGCAATGTTATTTTGGTCTTTTTTTATGATGCCTTTTTTCATATCATTCATAAGGATGGCATAAAAGGCTTCCCTCATTTCATCTTCGGGAGGCCAGTCGTGTTCACCATCAAAAATTGCAAGTTCATTTTCAAACCCCGACCTGGTCAATAGCCTGTCGTTGTTAATCAATTCTACCATATTAAAATCTTTATAGCCAACCATTGCGAAATAGTAAAAGTTGGGTTTGGGGAGTTGACGTATGGCCGGGAAGCCTGCGCCGCAGCCTATCACGGCATTGACTCCGGGTTCTTGAATGGCAATTGAAACCGCTACCCGGGCACCGCCTGAAAACCCCATTGTAAATATCCTGGATGAATCAACATTAACCTTACCGTAAATCCCGGTTTTCATTTCATTAAAATATTTTAATCCGTCTTCGATAGCCTGCCCATTTCGTGATTTATTTGAACCTACCAATACAAAACCAAATTCATCGGCAAGGTTTCTATATTTACTAATCGGGATATCCCCGTTCGCGTGCGGATCGAAAATAAAGATTACAGGGGCTTTTGTTTCACCATTTATTTCTTTGGGGATATGTATCGCAAAATCGCTTTTCACCCTTGTTGCTGTACCAGGATTTTCCTTGCCCACATTCCCTACGGTTTTTGCTTCGCCATTTCCTGTTGGAATTGCAACTTCCTGATTTTCGGTGGTGGGAAGATCCTTATCATTATTTTTTGGATTTTCGGGGCTCATGCACTGATTGCAAACCAGTAGAATTAGAAATACGAGGAAAAGATTTCTTGAATATTTATTAATCATACTATAAATTTTATCGGCAAAGATATTCATAAGGATTTTATAGTTGGAAAGCGGGATAAGATTATGCAATCACTTATACAAAAAAAAGGAGCTCCATAATTTGAAGCTCCTTTTACTTTGAATAATATCAAA
>Ga0208900_1000655_pt1 | contig 21006 bp, 18 predicted proteins | sample AntAceMetag02UKK_FD_184763 | JGI IMG/M metagenome (GOLD analysis project Ga0208900, IMG submission 184763) | Saline lake microbial communities from Ace Lake, Antarctica - Antarctic Ace Lake Metagenome 02UKK (SPAdes) (version 2) | ecosystem: Environmental > Aquatic > Non-marine Saline and... | reverse complement strand
AAAATAGATTTTAATGCAATCAACCCAGGGTATAAGCTAAGTCCCGTATCCAACCAGAAGAATATAGTTTATCATATAAGGGATAAGTAAATATTAGAGGAGCATATAATGAAAAAGATTTTAGCTATTTTGTTTGTAATTAGTACATTGTTTTTATTTGGTTGTATGGTTGAAAAAACGCTTACTATTCCGAAGGCCGATCCGGATAGACTTTTTTTAAAGTCCCAAGGTTTCTTTAAAAAAGAAATGCCTGCAGCAGAAATTAATGTTGATGTGAATAAGAGAATAATTAAGGTGTCGGATCCAAGCAACAGGGATTACCCAAATTATATCGAGATGACTTTTAAAAAACAACAAGGCGCAACAGCTGTTACTGTTTTGGCAGATGGGGATGAGCAAAAAGTTAGAAATTTAGCATTTTTATTGAAGGATCGTTTAAAGAAACCCGACTTATTTAATGGGGCTGCTGACAGTTTTAATAAACAAAAAACCCGAATTAAAGAGAATGTAAAAGGGCATAAAGTTAGAAATGAACGAGAACATTTGATGGATATTAATGATGATGGGTGGGTTGGTCCTAAAGAAATTATGATGTGGCGGCTAAAAAAGAGATAATAGCGAGTACTAGGATCGAAGATCTGAATATACACTGCTTCATAGTGTCTTTATTAGAATGAATGAGTGCTAGTGTATGCTTCGAATGTAAAACTAGCGTTTATGAAGCTTTTCTGTTAATGAGTTTAGAAAACTTATTTCACATTTTATTAGATAAAATGCGTGTTGAAAGAATACCTTTTCTTGGAAGGCTAGTGCCTCTCCTCCTAGCAGTGTAAATTTATCTTTTAATTTTTTATAGGAGTCAGTCAGAAATTCTTTCCTCTTTTCTAGCGCGATAATTGCGTCGGTGTTTTTTATTAAAGGTAAAGCCATGATTCCTAAGTCGAACGAAGCATCTCGCTCCCTTGTTGAACTTAGAAAGTTTATGGTTGTTTCTTTCAATATGGATGATCCACTTTTGCTTAGTTTGAAAAGTTTTGGAATCGGTCCTTTCCCTTTTTTATCGGACTTATACTCAAAAACAAGAAAACCTTTTTGTTGAAGTTTCTCTAATCCAACATAGATAGATGTTGTTCCAATATCTATCCAATCACGATAACCACGTGCCTCAATTGTTTTGTTAATTTTGTATCCCGAGGTTTCTTTTTCATCTTTAATGGTTAATAATAGCGCGAATTCAACATTAGATAAGGGTTTCATTGATTTGCCTCCATGATAGTAACATGTAAAGAATATAACATATATACATTAAAAATAGTATATAGTGTTGTTGTGAAGCTGAGATATATAACGATATGGTTCTGAGATTTAGAATGATAGCTAACAAAAAAGTGATAGATATGGTGCATTCCCAAGAAGGTGAACTGATTTTTTCTGATTTGCTACTATTTATAGAAAATATATTTATTCATGATCGTACATAATAGTTAGTTAATAATTATGGAAAAATATTTTATAGAAAACATCTTTATTGATAAATGATTGTAAATGATGCATTATAAAAGAGAGTATAAATAAAAAGGAGGGAAGTATGATAAAAAAGATATTAGCAAGTTTGGTTGTAATCGCAATAAGTTCCGCGAGTTTTGCAGTAAATGCAGAATCGGTAATTGGAACCTGGGCTAATTGGAGTGATGACAACAAAATCATAGACTCACACATCGAAATATTTAAAGAGGGTAAGGAGTTTAAGGGTAAGATTATTTGGTTGAGAGAGACTGTGTTTCCAGTCGGTCATGAAAAAGCAGGACAAGAGAAAGTGGATTGCAAAAATCCAAATGAAAAGTTAAGAGGGCGGAAGGTTCTCGGCTTAGAAATGCTAACTAAATTTAAATATAATAAAAATGACAAAAGATGGGTAGACGGTAAGGTGTATAATGCAACAGATGGCAAAACGTACCACGGAAATATGTGGTTGCTAGAGGATGGAAATTTAAAGTTAAAAGGTTCAATAGATGCTTGGGGATTGATTGGTAAAGAGAAAACCTGGACACCAATAAAAGCAGAAAAGTAAAAATTAAGTAGCTTCTTAAAAAATAAAGGCAGTCCAAAAGGGCTGCCTTTTTTATTATTAACCGGCATACTTGTTATCAAGTAGAGTATGTTTCCAGTGATATTTTTCCCAAAACTATTGAATAAAAAAAAGGTTCTGAGTATTGTTGATAGTAGGAAGAGGTGTAGTTATGATCAGTTTAAAAAAAGTTAAGAAAGATAGTCTTATCCAGATAACGGTTAAAGATGATGTGACGATTGAACAAGCACAGAAATTTAAGGATGAATTATCTGAAAAATTAAGTGATTGTAAAAAAGCTGAGATAAACATCCAAAAACTCGAGATAATAAATCTAGTTATTATTCAATTGTTAAAAGCATGTTGTTTAACTTTTAGTAAACAGGGTATCCCGTATTTATGGGTAAGTACTGATGAGAAAAAGTTTAGAGAGATACAGAAGAAAACAGGCTTAGAATTGAAAGTATTAATATAGGAAATCTAAGGAGAAAAGACCGTGGCTTTCGCAGAAGATGAGGATTTGATTGAAGTATTTAAAGAAGAGTCTAGTGAATTACTAGAGGAACTAGAAGCGGCTTTACTCAAGTTGGAAAAAAGTCCACATGAACAAGAGCTAATACAGGTTGTATTTAGGGTAATGCACAATATTAAAGGTGCGGCTCAAATGTTCGGATTTGATGAAATAGGAGAGTTTACTCATAAAATAGAAACATTCTTTGATCGAGTAAGAAACGGTGAAATACAAATAGATGAAGTAATAATCAGCTTAACCCTTGCCGCACGGGATCAAATACTTGGAATGTTAGAACTTCCTGGCGGAGAGCAGGGAAGTGATGTTGGTAAGATGGAAAAAATTCTTGATCAGTTTATTTCTATCCAAGATACTATTGAGGCTGGTACAAGTAATACAAATTCTGTATTAGGTGAAAAGGTAAAAGTAACTGAATATGAATTTGATGATGAAAGTGAGACTGATAAAATATTTTGGGTTCGGTTAGTTCCTGAAGAGACTATTTTGAGTGATGGTACAGATCCAGTTGATATAATTGCTGAATTGCAAAAAGATTTTGATTGCATAGTAGTCGCACAAAGCGCAAAAGTTCCTGATATTAATTCAATCGATGTCTGTAACTGTTATCTGTTTTGGGATATTTTAATCAAAACACCAAAGGGACTAAACACAATAAAGGATACTTTTATGTTTCTTGAAGGTAAAGCAAGGATTGAAATTGAAAAATTGTATGAAGATCCAGACGATAGGTTTTTGACTGAGCTTGATGGTTTACAGGATGTATTGACCTTGAGTGGTGAAGAAGACCCTGAATTTATAATTGAATTATTAAAAGCAAAAATAGATAACAGCACGCGCTTTATTACTGTTGCAGCGGTTGAAAATAAGGCGATAGAAACGGTTTCAAATATAGCGGCATCTCAGGACAAAATAATTATTGAGGAGAAGGAGCGGTCGAAGAAGATGCTGAATGAGAGTTCATTTATTAGAGTTCATTCATTTAAACTTGATAATCAAGTAAATTTGGTTGGAGAGTTAGTAACATTAAAAGCTAGACTTAGTCAGGCGGTGGTAAATAGCACAGATAAAAGTCTTCAGAATATCATGGAGGAAATTGAGCGTCTTGTTGAGGAATTGCGAGATTGTACGATGAGCATGCGAATGGTTCCTGTTGGTTCTTTGTTTAATAAATTTAAAAGGTTAGTAAGGGATTTATCAAAAGACCTAGATAAAGATATTGAGTTATTGATAGAAGGTGCAGAGACAGAGTTAGATAAAACAATGATTGAGAAGTTAAACGATCCGTTAATGCATTTAATTCGAAATAGTATTGATCATGGGATTGAGACAAAAGAAGAACGAGACGAAACCTTTAAACCCAAAAAAGCAGTAATTATGCTTTCTGCTGTACATTCAGGATCAGAAGTTTTGATTCAGGTACAAGATGATGGGCGTGGGATGAGTTCAGAAAAAATACGAACAAAAGCGATTGAAAAAGGTTTGATTACAAAAGTAGAAGAGTTAAGTGATAAAGACTTATTTAAACTAGTATTTCTCCCAGGATTTTCAACCGTTCAGAATGTCTCAGATGTATCTGGAAGAGGTGTTGGAATGGATGTTGTACAAAAGACAATTAGTGCACTTCGTGGATCAATTGATGTTAATAGTTATAAAGGTAATGGAACCGAGATAGTTCTTCGTCTACCCCTTACAGTTGCAATTATTGATGGCTTACTTGTAAAGGTTGCAAAGGACTTCTTTGTTGTCCCATTATCAACAATTGAGGAATGTGTAGAGTTGACACGAGAAGGTGTTAATAATAGTCATGGGAATAACCTAATCGAGATACGAAACGAGTTAGTTCCATATATTCGATTACGAGATCAATTCCGAATCCCTGGGGAAGGACCGCCAATTGAGCAGATAATTGTTTCAAATTATGGAGATCATCGGATTGGGGTTGTGGTTGATGAAGTAATTGGAGAACAACAGGTTGTTCTAAAATCCCTAGGCAAAGTATATAAAAATGTAGTTGATGTTTCAGGTGCAACTGTTCTTGGAGATGGAACAGTGGCTTTAATTCTGGACATTCAGCAAATGGTCAAAAAAGAAATGATGAGAAAACGCTATTTAAGTGCAAAATAAATTTAGGAGGCAGACATGAATGAGAATGGATTAGTCGATTCTATTGCAAAAGTAACACAATATTTAACCTTTATGCTAGAAGATGAGGTTTTTGCTTTAGATATATCTCAAGTTAGGGAAGTATTGGAATATACTAAATCGACAAAGGTCCCTAGGACACCTGAATATATGATTGGGGTTATTAATCTTAGGGGTAGTGTTGTGCCTGTTGTAGATATGAGAAACAAATTTGCCTTAAGTCCAATGGCTATATCTGTTGATACTTGTATTATTATTCTTGAAATTAAAATTGAAGGGGACGAGGCCGTGATCGGTGCTTTAGTTGATTCGGTTCGAGAGGTAATAGAGCTAGCGCCTGATCAAATGGAGCCACCTCCCAAGATAGGATCAAAATTAAATACAGAATATATTAAAAATATGGGCAAAATTAATGGTGAATTTATTATTATTTTAGATGTTGATAGAGTGTTTTCTATTGATGAATTATCAACAGTGAACGCCATAACATCTGCGCAATCTGATGAAGCAAAAGCTGTCATAGAAATTTAAATAACCTTGGGGGTGCTAAGTGAATAAACTAAAAGATTTTTTTAACAGAAGTTTATCAAATAAAATTACGTTATACATTTGTATACTATTTTTCATTGTATTAAGTGCTAGTGTTGTGTTTTTTTCAGTGAATATAAAGATGTATCAGAAAAAGCAGATCTCTAACACAAGGGCCGTGTTGTTAAGTGTTGAACAGCAAAAGCTTAAAAGTGTTGTTGATACAGCATATAGTTCTCTTGTTGATTATTATTCGATGCTTCAACATGTGGAAAAATTAAAGGAAAAGAATCAAGCAAGACTTACAAACGTGGTTGATATTGCGATATCAATTGCGAATGGTATTTATCTTGATAAAAAGGATAAAGGTTATAGTGATGCATATATTCAGAAAGAAATAATGAAAGAACTTAAAAACCTTCGTTATGACGGGGATAACTATGTGTGGATTAATGATATGCAACCTGCAATGGTGATGCACCCCTTTAAACCTGCGTTGGATGGGAAAGATCTATCAGGATTTAAAGATCCAAATGGGAAACATCTATTTAATGAAATGGTAAAAGTTTGCAAAGCAGAGGGCAATGGCTTTGTTGATTATATGTGGCCAAAGCCAGGCCAGGATGAACCACAAGCAAAATTAAGCTATGTAAAGTTATTTGAACCATATAACTGGATTATTGGAAGTGGTGTATATCTTGATTATGCAGAAGAGAAAAGCAAGAAAGAGGTCTTGAGCTTAATTAAAAACCTTAGATATGAAGGAGATGGATATTTTTGGATAAATGACACACATCCTCGAATGGTGATGCACCCGTTTAAACCTGCTTTGGATGGAAAAGATTTGTCTGAAAATAAAGATCCAAATGGGAAGTATTTGTTTAAAGAATTTGTAAGAGTATGTGAAGAAAATGGTGAAGGATTTGTCGATTATATGTGGCCAAAACCCGGTGAAAAGGAGCCAGTTGATAAACTTAGTTATGTTCGGCTTTTTGAACCATGGGGATGGATAATTGGGACGGGTATATATATGGATAATTTTCAAAAGCATGTCGCTCTCAATACTAAGCAAACTAGTAACTATTTACAATTGATTCAAAGACGACTGATGTTTGCTGCACTTATTCTATTTGTATTTTGTATAGTGATTATTAAATATTTTACAAAAAGCTTAATTGCTCCAATATCGCAGGGTGTGAAATATGCTAATAGTATCTCTGTTGGTGATTTATCTATAAATATGAGTAATAATCGGATGGATGAATTCGGTGATTTATTGTTTTCTTTACAGGTAATGGGTCAAGGCTTATTAGAGCTGGAACAAACACTTGAGGCAGTATCGAGAGGTAATTTAACTGTTCAGATAAATACGCTTTCCGAGAAGGATAAGCTCCGGAAGTCGTGTATAAGAATGATCGAGAAAATGAGAAATGCTATTAAAGATGTTCAGCGAGGTGCTGGCTATGTTGCGTCTGGTAGTGAAGAACTAACAACCAGTTCACAAGAGTTGGCAATTGGTGCTGGGAAACAAGCGATGGAAGCAGAAATAGTTGCAAGGTTAATGGAAGGGATGACAACAAAAATAAAAACAAATGCGGAAAATGCTCAAAAAACAGAGGTGGAAGCTGCGATGGCAGCTGTTGCCGCAAAGGAAAGTGGCGATGCAGTTGCGCAAGCGGTGAATGCAATGAAAGATATTTCTACAAAAATTTCTATTATCGAGGAAATTGCAAGGCAAACGAACCTTTTAGCGCTGAATGCAGCAATAGAAGCTGCACGAGCTGGAGAACATGGAAAGGGATTTGCTGTTGTGGCAGCAGAAGTTAGAAAACTTGCAGAGCGAAGCCAGAAGGCAGCCGCAGAGATTAACCATTTATCCAGTAGTAGTATGGCGGTAGCAGAGAAAGCAGGCGAAAAGATTACAAAATTAGTGCCGGATATTGAGAGGACGGCACTCTTAGTGGGAGATATTCGAATTGTGAGTAGTGATCAAGCTTTTGATGTTGGAAGTATTGAAACATCTATTAGCAACTTAACTCGTATAATTGAGCAGAATTCAGCAGCATCTGAAGAATTATCTGCGTTATCTGAGGAGTTAACAGCTCAAGCGCAGAGTTTACAGAGTTCTGTGGAATATTTTGATGCGGGTAGTGATGAATAAACAAAATTAGTAACGGAAAGAGGGTAGGGGTTTGTGACTGCTAAGAAAGTTTGAAATGGCATAGCCGATATTAATAAATGCAATGAGTACCCGTTGCTATGATGGCCTGAAAAATAGATAAGATATTGTGAAGAAAGAAGAATCGAGAGGAGATTGAAGTGGAAAAGATAACAAAGATATTTAAACTAAACACTATTAGCAAGAAGTTTCAAGTACCTGCAACCATTATGATTATTATTGTAATGTCATTTCTTGGGGTTTATGTGGTTAGAAATCAAACGAATGCACTTAAGGAATCGATGCGTTTTAAGGGTGAAAACGTGTCGCGATTAATGAGTAAAATTAGCGTCAATTTTATCCTAAATTATGATACCTATGCGTTGCTTGGTTTTGTAAAAGAATTAAGAAGTAATAATGAAGTAGAATATGCTGTATTTTATGATAAGGATGAAAACGCTTTTACAGAAGAAAATCTAGAGCCTGCAGATAATGTTAAAAAGAATCTTGAAAACTTTAGACAAGAAATAAAAGATGATGAGGGAGAGATTGTTGGATATTTTAAGATGGGTTATAACCGAGATTCAATAAAGAAAGAAACTCAAAAGGTTGTAATTATTATATTAGTGGGTATTTTATTAGCAAGTGGTTTAATTGCGATTGGATTAACTTTAATAGCAAGAAAAGTAACAATGCCTATTCATATTGCAGTTGAATTTGCAAAAAAAGTAGCAACAGGAGATTTAAGTGATAATATTAATATCGATCAAAATGATGAAATAGGTCAATTAGCAGAAGCGTTGCAAACAATGGTTGTTAGTCTTCGAGAGGTAGAATCCATTCTTGAAGATATTGCACAAGGGAATTTAAAAGTTAAAGTAACCGTTAGCTCTGATAAGGATAGTCTTAAAATGAGTTGTGCAAAAATGATTAAGCAAGTTCGAAACGTTATTGTAAACGTTTTAGATGGTTCGTCTTATGTTGCATCCGGTAGTGAGGAATTAACCTCAAGTTCACAGGAGATGGCGATGGGCGCCGGTAAACAAGCGATGGAAGCATCACAGATGGCGGATTTAATAGAGAGTGTGTCAAAGAAAATTAAAGCGAATGCAGAGAGTGCAAAACAAACTGAAGTTGAAGCTGTCGCAGCAGCAGAATCAGCCGGCATGAGCGGAGAAGCTGTGATGCAAGCTGTAGCTGCTATGAAAAATATATCTAGTAAAATTTCTATAATAGAAGAAATTGCTAGGCAAACTAACTTGTTAGCATTAAATGCTGCGATTGAGGCGGCAAGAGCAGGTGAGCATGGGAAGGGATTTGCTGTAGTTGCAGCAGAAGTAAGAAAACTTGCAGAGCGTAGTCAGAAAGCAGCTGCAGAAATTAATAATCTATCTTCCGATAGTATGGGTGTTGCTGAAAAAGCAGGTGGAATGTTAACAAAACTAGTTCCAGATATACAAAAAACAGCTGATTTAGTTAGACAAATTAGAGCAATCAGCAGCGATCAAGAAGGTGATGTTGATAGTATTGAAAAATCTACTGATAATTTAACGCAAATAATTGAACAAAATTCCTCTGCAGCTGAAGAATTATCTGCATTAGCTGAAGAATTAGCCGCACAAGCTGGTAAACTTCAAAACACTGTCGAGTATTTTGAGGTTGGTGACTTGATGGAAGCAAAAGATGAGATTATAGTTTCATCGAAAGTTGTAGATACAGCTGATGATAGTGCCTTGATATCATTAGACCTAAGTGATGTCTAAAATACAAATTTTTAGAAGCCGTTAATGAAATTGCTAGTCAGTATTAATGCAAAGAAGTAGGATGTATTACATTAATGTTATAGTAGAATGATAAGATGAAAGAAAACTTTAAGAAAGCTTACTCCAGAGATACGAAATTAGAAAAGTAAGAAATTGGTATATATAGAACAAAGTTGAATGGAGAAGAATAAGATCATGAAGAAAAAAGTACTGATAGTTGATGATTCTGCCAGTATTAGACATGTATTGTCTAAGTGTGTAAATGAGGATCCTGATCTAGAAGTTGTGGGAACAGCTCCAAATCCCTATGAGGCAACTGAGATAATGAAAAAGGTTGCTCCAGATGTTGTAATCTTAGATATTGAGATGCCGAGAATGGATGGGATAACTTTTTTAAAGATTATTATGGAACAAAATCCACTTCCAGTCGTTATATGCTCATCTTTAACTGCAGCGGGTTCATCCTATACAATAGATGCTATGCGCTTTGGCGCAATTGAGGTTGTAAAAAAACCTAATATTTCCGATGAACGTGCAATGATGGAATTTAAGATCCAAATAGTTGATATTGTGAAGGCTGCTGCTCAAGCAAAAAATATTAAAAAGTATGTAAAGGATGTAGGTAGGGTTGAAGTTGAGCGACCCATAATTTCTGTCGAGCAAGCATTATTTGCGAAAGACAAGATAGTCGTTGTTGGTGCTTCTACAGGCGGAACAGAAGCAATTAGAGTATTATTAGCAGGTATGCCTAAGAATAGTCCAGGGATGGTTATCGTTCAGCATATGCCTGAGCATTTTACAAAGTCGTTTGCAGATCATTTAAATAAGACCTATGATTTAACGGTTGTTGAGGCAAAAGATAATGATACTATTACTCCTGGCAAAGTATTGATTGCGCCAGGGAATAGCCATGTATTTGTGAAAAAAAGTGGGGCTATTCACTATGTTGAAGTAAAAGATGGTCCGTTAGTTAGTAGGCATCGTCCGTCAGTGGATGTTTTATTTAAATCAGCGGCACGAAACTTCAAGGATAAGGCTGTTGGCGTAATTATGACAGGAATGGGTTCTGATGGTGCAAAGGGGATGTTAGAAATGAAGGAAGCTGGTGCTAAAACAATTGCTCAAAATGAGGATAGTTGTGTTGTTTATGGCATGCCTGGTGAAGCGGTTGCTTTAGATGCAGCGAATGTTGTAATTCCGTTGATGCATATATCCAATGAGATTGTTAATTCATGCAGAATTAGCTGACTATTTTTTCTAATTTTGTTCCAGCCATTTTCCAATTGTTTCAAAGACTAAATTCTTAATGTTTTCGTTATGTAATTCATGATAGGCATCTATCCATATTTTAAGGGTACAAAGACTACCGGCTAATCTTGCAAACTTTTGGCTTGCTATCGGTGATGTGATTTTGTCCTTTTCCCCATGCATTAGTAATGTTGGTATGCTTAGCGTGTGTGCTTTATCAAGAGCATCTTGTCCAGATCTCATTATAGAAACAAATGTATTTGCAGTAATACGGTCGTGAACTAATGGATCTGTAACATATTCATTGATCACACTTTTTACATGAGACAAGTCATGTACATTGAGTTTTGTTGCTAAGGACATACTGGGTAGAATGTTTTTAATAAGATAAGCTATTAGAACCTTAAATTTGGGAGGAGAAAAGGCCAATTTTAAATGTGGGCTTGTGATAATCGCTCCTTTGAATTTATTTGGGTTTTGTAAAATGTAGTTTAGTGCAATGTTCCCACCTAGGCTATGGCCATATATATAAAGGGATCCAGGATAAATGCCTTGGGCGTATTGATACAAATATGTGATATCTGTCATCCAAGCAGAAAATGAAGGGGTATGACCTCTTTTCCCATCAGAAAATCCATGACCCCGAAGGTCAATAGCGCAAACATTGTATCCAAAAATGTTTAGAGTCTTTGCAAGATTTTTGTAACGACCAGAGTGCTCTCCAATTCCGTGAATTAAGCAGATAGTCCCCTTGTATTTTTTATCAGTTTGCCAGGTTTTACCAAATAGTTTAGTTCCATCGAAAGAGCGAATAGAAAACTCATATATTTTATCCAAATTAGCCTCCAGTTACTACTAAAATTATATCACCAAGCAACTCTTTATTTATTATAAGTTCTCCAAGTTCAGGTTTATGATATATATAAATTTGTTTAATTCGCTTCATTGTGTCTGAAAACTGCTCTAATGGTAACGCTGTCTTCGTTTTTACGGGTATTCTTGTTTCCACCGCTTTAATTTGGCAACAAATTGTGGACGTTATGGTGCGTAGAGGTTGGGAAACCTCTTGTAGGGCAAAATCAATGCCTCTTTTGCATTTTGCGCCAGTTACCTTGTTTTGGCTTACCTGACACTCGCATGAATTTGGGCAGATTATGCATATAATGTGTTTCATGATGACAATAGTTCCTTTGATAGAAGTATTCCAAGATTTTCGGCTTCTAATGTTGCTTCATCAACTAGGCCATGTACATAGTCTGCGTTTCCAATAAGATGAATATTATTACCTGCGGCTAAGTTTGATGATTTTAATAGGTCATTTTCTGGTATTAATCCGACAGAAAATAATAGCGTGTCGCATTCGGTGATGTGTTCTTCGTTTGTTGTTCTATTTATGTACTTAATACCGGATAGTCGATGTTTTCCATATATTTCTAGTAGTTCATGATTACAGAACAGAGGTATATTGAGGTCATCTAAACACTGGATCTTATTCCGAATAAGTCCCGAAAGAGTTGGTAATATTTCAAGCATACATTTAACGCTTGCTCCTTCAAGGGTTAGTCGTCTTGCCATGATTAAGCCGATGTCTCCAGATCCAATAATCACAATTTTCCGACCTGGCAAAACGCCATAAATATTAATCATTTCTTGAGCAAGTCCAGCTGTAAAAATACCTGAAGGACGAGTGCCAGGAACGGTTAACATTTCACGGGTTCTCTCCCGACAACCAGTTGCAAGAACAATTTTATTTCCAGATACAGTTGAAATGCCTGATCTATTGATGAATGATACATTATTGTTTGCTGTTATTTGTGTGACGAAGCTAGAGTTTAGTATTTTAATATTAGTGTTTTTTAAGAGTGCAATGTATCGTGCTGCGTATTCAGTTCCAGTGAGCTCTTTTTTGAAATAATGAAGTCCAAATCCTTCATGAATACATTGATTGAGAATTCCACCTAGTTTTGGGAGCCTTTCTAATAGTAAAATATTTTTTACTCCAGACTTGAATGCACTATATGCGGTTGCCATCCCAGCTGGGCCTCCACCGATTACAATTAAATCATACTGAAACATAAGAACCGTTTCCTCTTTTTGTTATTTGATTGAATGGTAGCCCTAGTTCCTTATGCATGATATCCATAATTTTCATTGAGCAGAATGACCCATGACATCGGCCCATTTGGGAGCGTGTCCGAAACTTAATGCCATCAAGGGTTCTAGCTCCTCTTCGAATAGCTTCAATGATCTCTCCTTTGCTAACTTCCTCACACCGGCAAATGATTGTGCCAAAGTTTGGGTCACTATTAATTAGTTCATTTTTTTGACTGATGGACATGTTCCGAATCTTTGGTATTGCAGTCCTTTTAGATACATGGGTTTGCTTTAAACTACATTTTAAGCGTTTAAATAAAATTTTAAGAACAAATTCTGCAATTGCTGGAGCAGCAGTTAACCCTGGGGACTGTATGCCAATTAGATTGATAAAGCCGAGAGAATCTTCATTTATATGAAAATCGCCAGATTTTGTAGTCGGTCTTAACCCAGAAAATGACGCTATGATTGCATTTGGATCAATTTCTGGGCCAAGCTCCTTAATTGCGCTTAGTATCATTTTTTTTGACTCAGAGCTTGTGCTTAGATCTTCCTTGTCGTCTATATCGCATGCTGTTGGCCCAATCATAGTTGTGTGATCAACAGTTGGAATTATCAGTATTCCTTTAGTATTTTCCTTTGGTAAAGGAAAGACAATATGTTTGCAGATTTCTCCAAGGTGGCGATCAAGAAGAAGTTCCTCTCCTTTTCTTGGATTTATTGTTTCACATTTAATGTTTGCAAGAGCTGAAACGTTATCAGCGTATAGTCCCGCGCAGTTAATGACAAAATTTGTTTGATAATGTGATGTGCTTGTTGTTATTTCCCAGTTATCATTTATACGATTTATTTTTGTTACTTCTTCATTAAAATGAAATTTAATACCATTAGCTTTTGCATTTTCAAAGAAGGCGTAACACGCTTCGTATGGATTAATTATTCCAGCAGAGTTACCTAAAAGTGCATATTTAATATTTTCTGATAGCCTAGGTTCGTGGAAAGCGATCCAGTTTCTATCAACTAGTTGCATGTCTGGTATTCCTAACAGTTTACCGTTTTTTAATATTGCTTCTAATTTGTTTTTTTCGTTCTTATGACCAACGACTAGCTCACCGATTCGCCGAAATTCAAAATCAAGATCTTCGGATAAGTCGGAATATAGCTGATTTCCTCTAGCTGCAAGCGTTGCTTTTAATGAACCATATTTAGCTTGGAATCCAGTATGAATGATGCCGCTATTAGATTTTGATACTCCAAAAGAGCATTCAAGTTCTTTTTCAAGCACGAGAACATCAACTTGGTATTTCCCTAACATTTGAGCAATAGCAGTTCCAATAATGCCACCGCCAATAATAATAATATCTTTCAATAGATCCCCTCTATTTTAATAGTGTTTGTTTTAATGCTTTATGCCAACCTTGAATTAGTTTTTCCCGTTTATTTTTGTCCATATTAGGCGAAAAGTTATTGTTAAATATTTTTAGTGATTCAAGATCATTTGTGTTATTCCAAATGCCTGCTTTAAGGCCTGCCATCATTGCAATACCCAGAGAGGTTGATTCAACATCACTTGGTATATAAATCGGTATGTTTAGAATATCTGACTGGAATTGCATTAAGAAGTTATTATCAACAGCACCACCATCTACCATCAATTCCGATATCTGTATGCCTGTTTCAGATTGCATAATATTGAAGACATCATAACTTTGGTAAGCCATTGCTTCAAGTGCAGCTCTGACGATGTGAGCTTTGTTAGATCCGCGAGTTAATCCTGTTATTGTTCCTCTGGCATTCATTTCCCAATGTGGTGCCGCAAGTCCAACAAAGGCTGGTACCAAATACACTCCACCAGTGTCTGTAATTTCTAAAGCAAGCTGTTCGCTCTCAGAGGCACTGTCAATAATGCCTAGCTCATCTCGTAACCATTGGATTGCAGCGCCGCCAATAAAGATGGCTCCTTCTAGCGCATAACATGGTTGCCCGTGGCCATCCACAGCAATTGTTGTGACTAGGCCATTTTTTGAGTGGATTAACTCTTTTCCTGTATTCATAATCATGAAACATCCTGTTCCGTATGTATTTTTAACCATTCCAGGATGAAAACATGTTTGACCAAAAAGTGCTGCCTGTTGATCACCTGCAACTGCAAAAATAGGAACCCCTTTTAGTTCCGTTATTGCTTGGATAGTACCAAAATCATCGATTGAGTTTTTAATTTCTGGAAGTATCTCCTGGGGGATATCAAATAGATTTAATAGCTCTGGATCCCACGAATGGGTAGATATGTTGTATAGCATCGTACGCGAGGCGTTTGTGTGATCGGTCGCATGTACTTGTCCCCCAGTTAATTTCCATATTAGCCAGGTATCGATTGTTCCAAAAACTAAGTTGTCGATACTATCGTAGCTAGTATTTGTTAAGAGCCATTTGATTTTAGTCGCACTAAAATACGCATCTAATGGAAGACCTGTTTTTTCTGTAATGAATGATTCGGATAATTTAAAATCCTGACAGATTTCGGCTGTTCGTCTACATTGCCAGACTATGGCCTTATGGATTGGTTCATGAGTGTTTTTATCCCATATAAGTGTTGTTTCCCTTTGGTTTGTTATCCCGATTGCATCAATCTGAACATTGTTACGAGCTAAGAGCTCCTGGATGGTATCGATAACAGTTTCCCATATTTCAAGAGCATCGTGCTCTACCCAGCTGGGCTTTGGATAGTATTGTGTAAATTCACGATATGCTTTATCGCGAATATCACCGGACTTATTGTATAATATCGTTGTTGTCCCAGTTGTTCCTTGGTCTATAGCGAGGATACACATGTTCGACTCCTTTTCCATCGAGGTATAAATACTAATCTTATAATACCAGTTTAAAAGTATTTTACCCATTATATGTTTAAAAATAATGAAAGCAAAACCGAATTGTTGGGCAGTATATTGAATTAACCTTTGATTCGGATGAAGTAATTGTTTTTGAAATTCCTGCTTGCCAATCGAGCGGAATATTCCATAGATGGAATACTTGTAATTCCTGATAGAGAGTCAATCGATTAGCACCGTTCTTCTTTCATATCAATTGTTTTGAGCTATTTGAAGTAACTGTTTCTTTGTGTTCTTTGATGGTTGCTTGAGTACCATATCTAGCAGGCTATTTAATGTTTTTCCAATTGCTTGACCTTGAATTCCAAGAGATAGTAGGTCATTGCCATCAATTGCTAAATCAGATAGTGAAAGTGCTTCTCCTGAAGAAATTAGTTTTTCTATTTTGCTTAATAATCCTTGTACATCGATTTTCCCGGCATTTGAATGTTGGCGATACAAATTGTAGATCAGTATTCTTTTGCATTGAGTCTCCCCAATCATGCCAATGGATTTTTTTAGCACAAAGTTTGTTGTTTCTGTGATTGTGTTAGAAATAATTGCCAGCACAGAATTTTTGATACTGTTACTATATTTAAGTTTATTGAGGAATTGCCGTGCTTCGTTAACTATATTTATCACACAAAAATTGTTCTTATTGCTAATTGTGTCTGTGTTGTTGCTCTGGAATAATAGTGCTAATCGAAGAGTAATATCCATGTCTGTTTCAGTTACGGAGTTTAATACATTAAAATAGTCCTCAGATGATTTTTTTTGAATTTTAAATAGATGTGGCACTAAGTATTCCAGAAGTCCGGTAGAGAGCATATACCCGAAGCCAAGTTGGATGTTTTTTGCTAGTAAGAGCTTGTTAAACTCAACTTGTATGCGTTCAGTTGAAATGGTGGATAAGAGGTTTTTATGTTCCGATATCATCTCAAGCGTACTTGCTTCAATATTAAAATCCAATCTTGCTGCAAATTGTATGGCTCTTAATGCTCTTAGGTAATCTTCTTTAATACTGTGTGCTGATATTTTTTTTATAAGCTTATTTCGTATATCATCGATTCCATTAAACGGATCTATGATATTGTTTGTTCCAAATTCTCTGGCTATTGCATTGATTGTGAAATCTCTTCTTCTAAGATCTTCCGCTATGCTGATTCCTTCATTAAGGGATACATTAAAATCTTTGTGCCCAAGACCCACTGACTTTTCTGTTCGAGGCATTGCAATATCATAGTTTCCGATTTTATAGACACCAAAACTAGCGCCGCAGAAAACAGGATTATAGGAAGCAAGTACATTTTCTAAATCATCTTTACTAATATTACATACCAGCAAATCTATATCATTTGTTTCTCTGCCAAGTATTTGATCTCGAACAAGCCCTCCAACGAAATAAAGCGTTCCTCCTCGAGCTTTTATTCTAGCGTTAATTTTTTCTAAGATCATAATCTCCATTTTTAGTGCATATACTTTGCTTGTCAAGAATTCTCAAATTAGATACCTTCTACCCACGGATGTACATATAGTAATTAGTTCCTGTATACTTTATGAAGTAGCGTAAGAATAGGTGCTTAATGAGAAAATATATAATAATACTATTTCTAGTTCTTGGTTTTTGCTTTGGTGAATTAACAAAATATTACCGAGAATTTTCTGTTGTTGATTTTTTTGAAACGATATCTATTTATCAACATTATGCGACGCAACGAAATGCTAGTGTTTCATATGGGACGGGTGCCTCCCTTGTTGTTTTAGGACTAGGCCAATCATCAACGGATACTATAATTACAGGCGCTTCATATATCGGATTGGGATTATTAAATCAGCTAGATATTATACAAAATGATTTCAAAAAACGCTTTGAAGAATATCGGAATAAAATATATAGCGTACTCTCAATTCCGGAAATGAATAGAGTTGCAGCTGAATCTTTGAATGATTTAATAAAGAAAGAAAAGTCTGACAACCTTTGGAATGGTGGGATGTTGAGTTTTAATGGTGCATTACTTGTATTAAATCCTGATGGCAAAGGATCTTTTGCAGGTGTTCTAATGCTTTTATATGGTGGATATATTGCATTTTTGGAGAAGGGCCCATTAGAATTGATGGTTGAGGAATATAAAATACTGGAATATGATGACGAAGATATCGATACCTTATTTGAAAACATTAGTACGAGAGCTGTTCTTATAGATGAATCTTTATTATAATTTATTTGAAGTTAATTGGGAGTAATAAATGAAATACAAAATTCGATTAATTATTTTCTTGTTGTTTATAATGCTCCCCTTTTTATGTGCAGCAGAAGATGGCCAGTATCTTGCAAAAATTGTTTCAATTGAAGGTGTTGTTTTGTGGCATAAAAACAAATCCTTTTATTGGGAGGAAATAAAACTTAATACGGAATTATCTACAAATGATATTTTAAAAACAGCAGAAGAATCATACTGTGAAATTATGTTTAAAGAGGGACATGTTCTTCGAATGGAGCCAAATTCTGAAATAAATATACAATCAGCCAGTTATGATAACCAAGATAATGTTTGGAAGAATTTGAAAATAAGTGTTGGTAAAATCTGGGTGAAGTTAGTAAAAGGAACAAATGAGGGTGAAGAATTTACCATTAAAACTAAGTATGTTTCAATTTCAAAGCAGGATGCGTTATTTGCTATTTCTGCTCCAACGGGTAAAATTACTACATATGAAGGGGAATTGGAAGTAGTTGGTAATAAACAAAAAATAACCATTAAACAAGGATATGAAACGGTTGTAGATGAAGGTGGAAATATACAAGAAGGAACGATTGTTTCAGATAAAAGCCGACGTGAGTTTCAAGCGTTTTCAAATCAAACAACCATTAAAGCTGAAACAATGAAGCATATTCGCAGCACCTTAGAAGAAAGTATTAAAATAGCATCTGAAAATGAGCTCATTCAGGCTGAAGATCAAGAAGTTTATTATGAGACTGAGATTAAGCGAACATTTATTAAAAAAATAATGGATACACTAAATAAAAAGTAGTTTATTAAGATAAGCCTTTTGCTCGAATAACTTCCCATATTTTGACTTTTTGTTTCTTGCCTTTAAAAGCCAATTCACCAATGAATTCTGTGTCGATAATATCGTCAACTAGTTCTTTTGTGCTATCACTAATTAAAAAGCGACATATTAGTCCTCGTTCTTTTGTTACATCACGCGTTTGTCTTTGGATCATAGATGCTTGATTAACTGAATCACCGATAACGGTGAAGTCTTTATACTTTTGCGCACCAATATTTCCGGCAACAACTTCACCTGTACAGATTCCAATTCCGACATCTAATATGACCTTGCCTTCGTGTTGCCATTTTTCTTGTAGCTGCGATAAGGAGGTAAGCATTCTAATCCCTGATTGTACTGCAAGTACAGCATGTTCTTTCTGATCAATGGTTGCACCCCATACGGCCATTACTGAATCGCCAATGAATTTATCTAATGTTCCTTCAAATGCAAAAATAATTTCAGTCATAGAGTCAAGGAATTCATTTAATTGATTCACTATTTCATCGGCACTATGACTTTCACTAAAAGCAGTGAAATTTCGTATGTCGATAAACAAAATACTGGCTTCTTTTTTTTCTACACTTAGGCTAAATTTATTTTTATCGGATAATATTTTTTTAACAATATTGGGTGAAACATATTGATTAAAGGCTTGTTTGATTTCTTTTTTTTCTCTTTCTTCTTGTATGATTCTATATACGATACTTACAAGATATGTTAGCAGCAGTGAAAAAATAGGAGCTGTAACGTGTAAGACAATGAAATTCTGAAAGAAAAATCCTGATGATATAAATAGTCCGTACGTAAGCAAGATAAAGGCACCGAACCCCCCAATTATTTTGATCTTACGATTAGTGATAGAAATGATAAGAGAGGGTACGAGAATGATTAATAAATAAAATAAGTGAGGAATAGTTCGGAGAAATTTTTTATAAATTATTGTTTGAATAGCGTGTGCTTGTGTCTCTATCCCCTCCATTGTTTTGGCAAGAGGGGTTGGATAAAGGTCTCTTAACTCAGTGGCGGTTGCGCCTATTAATACCACCATGTTTTTAAATATATTTGGATTATAGTTAAGAAAATTTTCTTCTAAGACTTTAACAATGGGAATAATCGGTATGGACTGGGATTGTGTTGTATAGTTGATTAGCATTTTATTTTGTTTATCTAAGGGGATAATGAGTTGATCTATTTTTAGATTATAGTTTCTGATGGATAGGGTTGATCGATTTAATGGAATCCCAAGGTATGCGCTTGCAATGTCTAAAGCAAAACAGGGGTATAGTAGGTTATTTATATTTGCGAGTAAACTAGTTCGTCGTAATGAGTAGTCGGCATCGTAATATTGATGAAGAATTGAGGATTGACTAGATTTGATGGATTTATTACTTGGATTTAAGAAAGATGCTTGTTTATTATATATTTTGATTCGTCGACCAAAGATGACGTTATTTTTGGCTTGAATTGCATTATTGAAGAGCAGATTGTCTTTACTGTTAAATTTGGTATAAGTATCAAAATTTATATCAAATCCGATAATACTGGCCCCTCCTTTATTCAGAATATCAATGACATTGGCGTATAACTTTCTGGACCAAGGCCATTCACGTACTGTTTTAAGTGAATAATCGTCGACTGATAGAATAAGTACTTTATTTTGTTCTGTTTGAGCTAGTTTATTCTGGAAATGATGGTCATAAACCTTGTTATCGACCGTTGAAAAAACATCAAAGGAATAAAAGAAAAATGATAAAAAGGAGATTATGATTGCAATGCTAATTGTGCTTTTCATATCAATATAATATCAAAAATAGATAAGAATACTATCTATTATAAAAAAAAAGGATAAAGAACTTCATCTTGTAATGAGAAGATTAACTTTGTTTTTCAGGGTATACTAAAACCAAATTGGTTTCGGGTTTTGACGGAAACGAATTTCTGCTTGCAGTTAATGCTTAGTAATTTGTTTTTTTTGAAAACCAATTGCGATAGAGTGTATAATGATGAATATGAACAATTCGAATCGGTATTATGGTTTAGTAAGAAAAAAAGAATGCTTACGATTAACGTTGCGAGGATGGTTTTTGTTTTTTGTGATTTTTCTTTTTACAATTTTTCTTTTTATTAAAATGATTCATCCTTTTCTGGCTCCAAATAGAATGGTTAATTCGAAAATAATGATTGTTGAAGGTTGGTTGCCTCACTATGTGCTAGAAAAGGCAGCACTTGATTTTAAGACCAAGCAGTATCAATTGTTAATCACAACAGGTGCCCCTAAACATTCTGGGTCATCAGTTAAAAGTTCATATGCAAAAGATGCTGCAAAACAATTAAGGGCACTTGGAATAAAGAGTGAAAACATCAGAGCGGTTACTGCTCCAGATGTTCAGCGAGATCGAACCTATGCATCAGCGATGGCCGTATGGAGATGGTTAGAGAAAACTCAGCTAGATACAAGGGCTGTAACTCTATATTCAGTTGGGGCACATGGCAGACGCAGCTATATGCTTTACCACAAGGCATTTCCTCGAAAGGTGAGACTTGGCGTTGTG
>Ga0208900_1000654_pt1 | contig 21017 bp, 16 predicted proteins | sample AntAceMetag02UKK_FD_184763 | JGI IMG/M metagenome (GOLD analysis project Ga0208900, IMG submission 184763) | Saline lake microbial communities from Ace Lake, Antarctica - Antarctic Ace Lake Metagenome 02UKK (SPAdes) (version 2) | ecosystem: Environmental > Aquatic > Non-marine Saline and... | reverse complement strand
TGTGGAGGTGATCAAGCATGCCTTTTTACCGGCCATTATTTCCTATATTGCCCTGGTCTACATCGTTCACCTTGAAGCCTGTAAAATGGGGCTTGAGGGGATGGAACGACGGGTTGTAAAAACCCTGGCCCAGAAATTGCTCTCCTTTGTCATGACCATTCTGACCATTATCATCATCGGCGGGGTTACCTATTACGGCCTTGGCTGGATAAAAACCGTTGCAGGACCCGCCACCATCTATGCGGTGTCTGTGCTGTTGGCGGTCTCCTATTTTGCCCTGCTGTGGGTTGCCTGTAAAGTGCCTGAACTGCCTGTTTCCCATGACATCAATGAACTGCCGGATCTTGGATCCACGGCCCAGGCCGGGTATTATTTTTTACTCCCCATTGTGGTGCTCATGTGGTGTCTGACCGTTGAACGTCTATCCCCCTCTTTGTCCGCCTATTGGGCCACCATGCTGCTCATTGTCATTGTGCTGACCCAGAGGCCCTTGAAAGGGTTTATCCGCAAGGTTGGCGGAGAAGAATTTTCTTTCAAGCGCGGATTTGATGAGTTTGTAACCGGACTTGTTTCCGGCGGCCGGAACATGATCGGCATCGGGGTTGCCACGGCTGCCGCCGGTATTGTGGTGGGAACCGTTACCCTCACAGGTATCGGCCTTGTCATGACCGAATTTGTGGAGTTTATCTCCGGCGGTAACCTGATGCTCATCTTGTTCTTTACTGCCGTCATAAGTCTGATTCTCGGCATGGGGCTTCCCACCACGGCCAACTATATTGTGGTCTCCACCCTGATGGCACCGGTAATTGTGGACCTGGGTGCCCAGAACGGGCTCATAGTTCCCCTGATCGCCGTGCATTTATTCGTGTTCTATTTTGGAATTCTGGCGGACGACACGCCGCCTGTGGGGTTGGCAGCATTTGCTGCTGCCGGTATATCAGGTGGGGATCCCATCAGGACCGGTATCCAGGGGTTTACCTATGATATCAGAACCGCCATCCTGCCCTTTATGTTTATCTTTAACACAGAGCTTTTAATGATCGGAATAGGAAGCTGGTACCACCTTGTGCTTGTGATCGTTACGGCCGTCATTGCCATGCTGGTTTTTGCCGCTGCCACCCAGGGCTATTTCCTGGTCAAAAGCCGTTTTTACGAAACCCTTGCCCTGCTGCTGGTGACCTTTATCTTGTTTCGGCCCGGATATTTCTGGGACAAGTTTTATCCTCCTTTTGTGGAAAAACCGGGGATAGAATTGGTTCAGATTGTTGAGACCATGGATCCGGGTTCCCAACTTCGCCTGAGAATCAAAGGGGAAACCATGAAGGGAAAAGAATTCACCAAATCCATGATGCTCAAGGTTGGCAATGCGCAAACCGGTGCGCAAAGGTTGGAGGAGATTGGATTTGAACTCCGGGAAGAAGAAGGCAAGGTTCTGGTGGACAATGTGGTGTTTGGCAGCAAGGCCGAAAAAATGGGCGTGGATTTTGACCAGGAGATCTTAATGGTGAAAATGGATTCAAAAAGGCCTCCCAAGCAGCTCATGTTCTTTCCTGGCCTTGGGCTTTTGGGTCTGATTTATTGGCTTCAAAAACGGCGCAGGGATCGACCTGTTACCGTTTAAATTAACCGTATAGGAGAGATCTCATGTTTAATAAAATACTGGTTCCCATCGACATCGATTATCCGAGGACCTCCAAGGCTGTCTATGACAATGCAGCGGAACTTGCATCCCTGAGCGGTGCCGAAATCCGTATTGTCAGCGTGATGCCGGGCTTTTCAATGCCCATCGTCGCATCCTATGTCACCGAAGAGATAAAAAACGAGGCCAAGAATCATTTTAAAGCATCCCTGGAAAAATTTATTCAAGAAAACTGCCAGGGAGCCACAAAGGTTTCCCACAAGGTGATGGTGGGCAAACATCATGAAGAGATTCTGAAGATGGCCGAGAAATGGAGAGCAGATCTGATTGTGGTCTACCACAACCATCGGCGCAAGATTAATGAGGCTTTTTCACAGACCTGTGCACAGAAGGTCGTGAAAAATGCAACCTGTTCCGTGTTAAGATTGCGCAATGTTTTAAGCTGATCTCCTGGGGAAGACTGTGCAAACTGGGTAAAAAATGTTAAAATATAACTTTTTTACCCAGTTTTTTTAATTAAAATAAAAGATTATGGGTTTTGCTGTGCTCACACCTTTAGGGGGCCATGATTTGCATATATCTGTGAAAAACACCTTATAAAACTTTAATCACGGCATACTTATTGCAGGCCTTATGATTGCGCTGCTTATTCGGGACATGCGACTTGTAATCCGAAAGGGCAGAGCTATAGTTACACTTCGTTTATAGGGGAGAAAATGAAATCCAATCTGTTGATTAATCTTCTTGTTCCTGAAGAACAGCAATCAGTTCTTAAAAAACTGTCCGCTTCCATGCCGGATGTTATTCTAAATGACCGGCAGATCTGTGATTTTGAGCTGCTGGTCACTGGTGTCTTCTCTCCCTTAAAAGGGTTTATGAAACAGATTGATTACGAGTCTGTCCTGGACCGCATGCGCCTTGAGTCCGGTGAACTCTGGCCGGTTCCCATCTGCCTGGATATCCCGGAAAGCCTTGCCGCCACCATTGAAATCGGTCAGTCCGTCATCCTGAGAGATCAGGAAGGCTTTCTTCTTGGCATCATGACCATCGAAGACATCTGGCCCCTGGATATGGAAAAAGAAGCCCAGGCGGTTTACAATACCCTGGATAAATCCCACCCCGGTGTTGACTATTTGTACAATAAATCCGGCAAATATTATATCAGCGGCCAAATTCAGGCCCTGAATCTTCCCATTCATTCTGATTTCAAACAGATACGGAAAACACCGGCTGAAGTGCAGCAGACTTTTTCCAAGCTTGGCTGGAAGAAAATTGTGGGGTTCCAGACCCGTCAGCCCATTCACCGGCCCCAGTTTGAAATGACCATCCAGGCTATGCAAAAAGCCCGGGCCAATCTTTTGATTCTCCCAATTGCAGGTGTCACAAAACCGGGAGATTTTGATCATTTCACCCGCATGCGCTGTTACCAGAAAGTGGCGGCCCATTACCCTCCGGATTCCTATGTGCTCAACCTGCTGCCCCTGGCCATGCGAATGGCAGGTCCCAGGGAAGCCATTCTCCATATGATCATCGGGAAAAATTTTGGATGCACCCATTTTGTCATCGGCCATGACCATGGCTCCCCGGGAAATAACAGCAGCAATGTCCCTTTCTATAACTATGACCAAGCCACCAAACTTGCCTCCAGTGCCACCAAAGAACTGGGCGTTGAAACCATCACATTTGAAGAAATGGTCTATCTTCCCTTTGAGGATGAATACAAAATAGCCAGCCGGGTCCCCAAAAATATGGACACCATTTCCTTTACCGGAACCGATATCCAGAAAAGAATCAGAGCCGGCAAAAAAGTGCCGGACTGGGCCACTTTCCCGGAAGTGATCCAAGAACTTCAAAAATCTTATCCCCCGCCCTTAAAACAGGGATTGACCATATTTTGCACAGGGCTTTCAGGCGCCGGCAAATCTACCATTGCCAAAATCCTTTATTCAAGATTTCTTGAAATCGGAACAAGGCCGGTTAGCCTCCTTGACGGAGACATCGTCCGAAGAAACCTGTCTTCCGAACTTAATTTTTCCAAGGAGCACCGTGACATCAACGTCAAGCGCATCGGCTTTGTCGCCTCGGAAATCACAAAAAACAGAGGAGTGGCCATCTGCGCTCCCATCGCCCCCTATGAAAAAACCCGTGCTCAGATTAGAGAATCCATCGAATCCCACGGCGGGTTTTTTGAAGTCCACGTGTCCACTCCCATAACTGAATGTGAAAAAAGGGACAGAAAAGGGATGTACGCCAAGGCAAGGGCTGGCCTTTTAAAAGGCTTTACCGGCGTGGACGACCCCTATGAAGACCCTTCCAACCCGGAGCTGAGAATCAACACAACCGATTTGACCCCGGACGAAGCCGCCCAGGAAGTTCTGCTCTACATCAGCCGGAAAGGATTTATTTAACAGCAGCAATGACATCATGACAGAAAAATTACCAACACAAGCATTTCAGCCCACAGAGATTGAAACCCTCATAAAAAGTGGTGAATCTGAACGTATTATTCAATAGAAGGGAATGCCCCATGAAAAAGCAGGTATATGTTTCCTGTCCCATGGATTGTTTTGATCTGTGTCGGTTCCGGGTTACCGTTGAAAATAACAGGGTAATCGGTCTTCAGGGAGACCCTGACCATCCGCTTACCCGTGGAGTTGTCTGCAGGAAGGGGAAAAAACTTTTGGAGCAGCTTGCCCATCCCGGGCGGCTGCGGCATCCCTTGATGAAAAAAGGTGACGCTTTTGTACAAATTTCCTATGACCGGGTTTTTGATTTATTGGCTGAAAAATTATCCAGCATCAAAGAACGGTATGGAAACACGGCCATATTAAATTATACCAGTGATGGGTATGGGGGGACAAAAAACAGGATACAGAGTATTTTTTTTAATTGTTTTGGCGGAGACACCCGGTTTGAGGGAAGTCTTTGCTGGGGGGCGGGTATTGCCGCCCAAAAGTATGATTTCGGTGCTGCCAGGGGACATCTGCCCCAGGACATTCTCAATTCTAAATTGGTGATTTTATGGGGAAGAAATCCTAAATTTACCAGTATTCATCTGCAGTCACTTCTGGTTCGGGCCCGGAAAAAGGGCACCCACGTGATTGTGATTGATCCGGTTAAAACAGCTACGGCCAAGTCCTTTAATACCCATATCCCCATTGCACCTTCAACGGACGGGGCCCTGGCGCTTTCCATGGCCAATGTGCTCATTCAAGAGAACCTGGTGGATAGCACCTTTGTCCGGGACCATGTCAAAGGGTTTGAGCGCTTTAAAGCTTATGTTGCAAGATTTACCCCTGAAGTTGCCCAGAAGATTACCGGGATTGATGCCGCTGTCATTAAAACCCTGGCAATGGACTATGCCGTAGCGGATCCGGCTGCTATTTATATTGGATATGGGATGCAGCGATATGAAAACGGGGGGAACAATATCCGCTGTATTGATGCCCTGGCTGCCCTGGCAGGGCATATCGGTAAACGGGGGGGCGGGGTGAATTATGCCTCAAAATCCTTGGCGCCTTTTTTAAATTCCCCTGAAAAAAAGAGTCAACGCTTTGCCACCGAGACCCGGACCTTTTTGGCGGCAAAGTTGGGGGCTTTTTTGGAAGATGAACCGGATCCGCCCATAAAAATAGCCTTTGTCGCAAGCGGCAACCCCCTGGTCCAGAGCCCGGATCTTTTCACCACGGTGCAGCAATTTTCTAAAATTGATTTTAAGGTGGTGTTTGATCATTTTATGACAGACACGGCAGCGCATGCCGATATTGTGCTGCCGGCAGCCTTTGTCTTTGAGCAGGAAGATATTTTTGCCACCTCCATGTATTCCCATGTGCTAAATTTCTCCCAAAAAGCCATAGATCCGCCCCATACGGTTTTACCGGAGTTTGAATTTTTCGTGAAATTGGCCGGAAGAATGGGGATTGACACCCTGGGGTTTGATTCGTCTGCCCAATACTTGAACCGGTGTGCTAGACCGCTTCTGACTCAAACCAAAACTGTTTTTGACCGGGATCTTGCCGGGCTTGCATCTGCATATGTTCAGATCAAGGCCCATGACATCGCCTGGGAGGATAAGCAATTTTTAACCCCCTCGGGCAAAATTGAAATTTACAGCGAACGAGCGCTGGCCGATGGACTGGACGCCTTGCCCCAATTTATACCTCCCCTGGCGGGGGGACTTAAATTTCCTTTACGGCTGCTCACCTGTAAGGCCAAGGACAGGATGCATTCCCAGGGGTTTATGGATGAAACAAAGACGCCGATTCTTTATATCAATGGGAAAACAGCCGAAGACTTCAAGGTTCACCCGGGTGACAGGGTAAGGGTCTGTGGCAAAAAAGCGTGGATTGAGGCAATGGTATGCCTGGATGAGGCCATATACGAAAACACCGCTTTCATGTACCAGGGATACTGGCATAAAAGCGGTGCGGTCAATTTCCTGACAGAGTCAAGGGTGTCGGATATGGGGGGGCAGGCCGCCTATTATGACAGCTTCTGCACCCTTAAACCTTCTGTTTTTGTTTAATGTCTATTTTACAAGGTGCCAGGTCTGGGTGCGGTAGAGGAACAAAATGCTTGCCTTCATCTTAAGGGTATCTCCTTCCCTCGTGATCTTGCATTTATATTCCTTGCCATTTTTTGGGTCCAAAATTTTTCCCCAGGAATAGGCATCCTTGTTGGGCTGCATATCTTTGATAATTTCCATGCCCAGGCTGGGCTGATCTTTTCTGGGATCATCGTCATCACATTTGTCGCAGGTGGGATGCTGATCGGCATCTGCCTTGAGAAACAGTTCAATTATTTTGCCGTAAAATTTACCGTCTCGTTCAAAAATTTCCACGATGGATTTTGGCTCATTGGTTTCATCGTCAATGGTTTTCCATTTGCCTACAATGGGTCCTTTGGCAAAAGTAGAACAGACAAAGCATACAGAAAAAAGAATTGCACCGAGCTTAAACATGGTTTTCATAAAATACTCTCCAATGAGTTTGGGTTAAAAAAAAGAACCGATAAAGCAAACGTGATAAAACAATGTTATTGTTATTAGTCGTCTGTTTTTTCTGTGTCAAGTAAAAAATGCAGGTGGATGCTAATTTTCTCGTAAAATGGAGGGGTAACTGATCTCGATAAGTGCTTTTTGTCGAGAAAAATGTACTTGACAAAAACAAAACTTCTATTTATAGAATATATATTCTATATTTGAAATAATTATTTAAAGGCATGATAATGTTGACCAGAAAAGAACGGGATGATTTAAGAAAACGAGGGGAGATATTGGAAGCTGCCCTTGACATATTTGCGTCCCGAGGTTTTCACAGCACCACCATGGCCCAGATCAGTAAAATTTCCCAATATCCTTTGGGCACTATTTATAAATATTTCCCCGGGAAAAAAGAGATGTATCATGATCTGGTGATTAATCGGGTCCGGGATCTGGGGCATATATTGTTTGATATCAGTCAGGACCCAACGATCGGGGTATGCGAGAAACTTAAATCTTCTTTGTTTGCCCATGCATCCTTTTACAGGGCGAACAGGGAGGTGGTCAAAATTTATATTTCAGAGAGAAACAATATAGATGCCGTGGCCATGCCCAAACTCAATGAGCGGGTCAACACCTTCCATGAACGAATGGTGAGCCTGTTTCGGGACATATTCGACCAAGGTATTGGCCAGGGAAAATTTAAGTCCTATCCCTCCTCGGATATGGCAGCTTTGTTCAGTGATATTGTCCATTCTGCCGCCTGGTCATCCCTGTTCCGGGATGAAGATGAGACGGTTTTGAACAAACGGCTTTCCATGATTTTTGAAATGTTTACCAATGGTATTTTACATTAGGGTTTTTACATTAGGAATTTACAACACAAATTTAAATTAATAATGGTTTAAAGGAGAGATAAACAAAATGGCACAATCAATCGCAGACAGACGGGATCAGGACTTTGTTCTTCATGAAATGTTGTCAGCGTCAGACCTGGCTGAGCATGAATTATTTGAGGACTTTAACAAAAAGACCATGGACATGGTGGTTTCCGAAGCCAGGAATCTGGCCGTTAAAGAATTACTGACCACAAATAAGGAAGGGGACGAGGAGGGGTGCAGCCTGACCAATGGTGAGGTAACTGTTCCTGAATCATTTCACAAGGCCTATAAGCTTTATTGTGAAGGTGAGTGGCTTGCCATGTGCGATGACCCTGATTTTGGCGGTCAGGGCATGCCCCGGGCTTTGGCGACTGCTGCTGGTGAGTTGTTTGTGGGAGCAAACTGCGCTTTTCAGATGTATCCGGGACTCACCCACGGGGCCGGCAAGCTGGTGGAAGAGTTTGGTACAGAAGCTCAAAAGCAAACTTATCTTAAGAATATGTTCACGGGAAAATGGGCAGGCACCATGTGTCTGACAGAACCCGAAGCCGGTTCTGATGTGGGGAACCTTTCCACCACAGCCAAACGCAATGAGGATGGCACCTTTACCATCACCGGTAATAAAATTTTTATTTCAGGCGGAGATCAGAACATCACCGAGAATATAATCCATCCGGTATTGGCCAGAATTGAAGGGGCACCTGCCGGTACCAAGGGCATATCTCTTTTTCTGGTTCCCAAATACCGGGTGAATGCCGACGGCAGCATTGGTGCGCACAATGATGTTGTCTGCACAGGCCTTGAGAAAAAAATGGGCATTCATGGCAATTCTACAGCTTCCCTGGCCTTTGGGTCCAAAGACAATTGTATCGGAGAGCTTCTGGGAGAGGAAAACAAGGGTATGAAGGCCATGTTTGTCATGATGAATGAAGCACGTCTGGGGGTAGGACTGCAGGGGTTCGGTTTTGCGACAGCTTCCTATATCAATGCGGTCAACTATGCCAAGGAACGAATCCAGGGCGCAGACCTAATGAAAATTTTTGAAAAGGATTCCAAGCCGGTGGCCATCATCAACCATCCCGATGTCAAACGCCAGCTCATGTCCATGAAAGCCTATGTGGACGGAATGCGGGCATTGCTCTACTATACAGCCCTTTGCTTTGACAAGCTCCAAGTCGCTAAAACAGAAGAAGAACGAGATAAATATGACGGTCTTATTGAGTTTTTGACCCCCATTGTCAAGTCCTATTGTACGGACCGGTCCTTTGAGGTCTGTGTCCAGGGTGTCCAGGTTTACGGCGGGTATGGCTTTATCCAGGAATATCCCCAGGAGCAGCTGCTCAGGGATTGCAAAATCACCTCCATCTACGAAGGTACTAACGGAATTCAATCCATGGACCTTCTGGGACGGAAATTGGGGCTTAAAAAAGGCAAACCCTTTATGGATCTTTTGGGTGAAATGAACACCACCATTGCTGCTGCCAAGGAAATTGAAGGGTTGGATAAAATGGCTGCTCAAGTGGAGCTGGCGGTGAACAAGCTGGGTGAAGTGGCTATGCACATGGGCATGACCGCCATGTCTGAAAAGGTGTTGGACGCGTTTGCAATGGCCCATCCTTTTCTGGATGTCACAGGGGATGTGGTGATTGCATGGCTGGAACTCTGGCGTGCCGTCGTGGCAGCTCCCAAAATTGCCAAGGCTAAGAAAAAAGATGTGGCATTTTACCAGGGTCAGGTAAAAACAGCTGAATATTTTATTACCTGGATGTTGCCGGCTGCTATGGGCAAGATGGAAGCCCTCCAGGGAAATATTCCTTCCATCATGGAAATGCCGGATGCAGCCTTTTCAGGCTAAGTATCCATCCAATGTAAGAGGTGATTGTACTTAACTTAGAGTGATGTGAATAATAAGAGTTGTCCATAAAAAGGGCAGGGGAATTTCCCCTGCCCTTTTTAAATTGGGGTAACGACCTATCTGGGGCCAAATTCCGGCTCATAGCCAACAACGAATGGGGTGGTTGCGGTGTTGCGAATGGCCAGAAAATGTTTGTTCTTTTTGGTAAAGGGACAGACGGGGAGGGCGCAGTGCTTAAATCCGAATCGCTGGTAAAATCCGGGATTCCCCAAAATAAAGAGGGGGCTTTTTTTAATGGTTTCCTGGCGCAGGGCAAACCCAAGCAGTTCAGAGCCAAAGCCCTGGCGTTGAAACGGGGGTGCCACAGCCAGGGGAGCCAGGTGAAGGCCACAAATTTCATCCCCATTGTAGGCATTTGAAAACGCAATATAGGCAACCACCTTGTTCATATGGATACAGACCCATTCATGGATGGGGGTATTATTGTCATGGAATTCTTCCACCAGCCCTTGCTCATAAAGGCTTTTGGGAAAGGCCGATTTTAGCAGGGCCGATATTTTGACATAGGTTTCCAGGGTCGGTTTTCGTATTTTCATTGTTGTCTCCTAAATCAGTTCCAAACCGTTTTGCTTAAATCCTTTTTATATATAAAAACAATCTAAAAATCTACCATTACCCTACAAAATGATTTTGCGCAGGGGCATGTTCTATCATTGATAGCTTAACCTCAGTATCCACAATAGCGGGAGAAGAATCGTTCTATTGAAAATTCCTATGGATTATTGAAAACCCATGGGAATTACCATTTTGACAATGTCCTTGCCAGTCTCTATTTTTATCTGCACATGGGAATACAAATAAAGCATAAAATTAAAACAGAGCATATTCTTGAAAAGGGATCTGGGGCGCAAAATGAAGACAGCCTGGTTATCGGCGAGAATATTTTCGGCGTTTTCGACGGTGCCACAAGCCTTGACAATAGGCGGTTCAAGGGGGGGCAAACTGGTGGAATGATTGCAGCCCATACCGCCAGCCATGAATTTTCAAAAAATCATTTTCCACTGGATCAACTGGGTATCCGTGCAAATCAAGCTATCCGGACAAAAATGATCGATCAAAACCTTGATATGGCACACCGCCATTATTTATGGAGCACCTGTGCTGCCGTCATAAGAATTGAAGAAGCAAAGCTTGAATGGTTTCAAACCGGAGATGCCCACATTCTTTTGTTTTATAATGATGGATCCTTCAAAGTTTTAGCAGACCGGAAGGATCATGATTATGAAACCCTGACACTGCTCACGGCAGAAAAATTCAAATTTAATGCTGCAATGAAAGATCAGATTAAAAAAGTCAGGTTAGGAATGAACCGTTCTTACGGTGTTCTCAACGGAGAACCGGAGGCGATTGATTTTGCTCAAAAAGGATTTGAATCCCTTGAAAATGTCACCCGCATCTTGTTATTCACCGATGGACTGCAACTGCCCTCCACAATACCTGCACAAAAAAAATCCTTTGGCCGCCTTGCCAAAAGATTTCAAAGGGAGGGGTTGATCGGGGTCAAGGAAAGCATCCGAAAAATTGAATCACAGGATACTGATATCAGGCGATACCCCAGGTTCAAATGTCATGATGATATTGCAGCCATTGCAGTCCATCTTTAAACCAGGCTGGGGGTTCCTTTCCCTGGTTAACTCGATTTATAATATGGTTTTCCTGGAAAACGCTTCATAGGCACCCGCAATTTTTAAAAAGATTTTTTCCCATGTAAAGTTAGATGAATTGGATCGAATATAGGCCATATCCGGCTGGGGATGCTCTTCAACCAGGGATATCAATTGCGCAATTGTAATTGAAAGCAGCGTTTCCATGGAGGGCTCGTCTTGTTTAAATGGTGTGTCAATGGTTTCAAGTATTGGCAGTTTAACCAGCCGGACCATTCCCGGATGATCTGTTTTAAAGATTTCATGAACGCCTGGAAGGGCGGTGGTGATAATCCGGCAGCCGCATGCCAGGGCTTCCATAAGCACCAGGGGAAGTCCTTCATAGAAAGAGGGTAAAATAAAAATATGTGCCTTTCTCATTAAATCACTTAATTTCCTGTGACTCAAGGGCCCATGGTAGAGGACTTTTGAGCCCAGACGATTTGCCAGAGACAGGCAAAGCTGTTTTTGCTCCTCATTGGCATTGCCTGCCAGGTGCAGCCTGAACGGCAGTTCTCGAATCATATACAGACTTTTCAACAGCCAGGGCACACCCTTTGGCGCACTGATTTTGCCGGCGTAGAGCAGTTCTACTGACCCGTCAAAAGGCTTTGGCTCACTATAAAAACAATTTTTATTATAACCGCCGCTGATAATCGATATTTTTTGGGGATCAATGGACAAGGAGCTGACGATCAATTGTTTTTGATCACAGCTTAAAGCAATGACCTTGTCAATTCCTTGAAGGTTTGTAATAATCTCTTTGCTGATATCCGGACAATTGTGATGTTGGCGCAAACAGGTCCCGTGACAGGTTGTCACCATGGGGATGTTTTTGGCCATCAGTTTTGTAATTGCTGAAACAATCCACAAATGGTGTGTGTGAATCAAATCAGGTTTGAATCGGTCCAGTGCCTCTTTAATCTTTTTCCCAAATACCAGCCGGTATGCTGACAGATTATTTTTATCAAGCAGTGAGAACAAGCTGCTTTGATAGGGCATGATATCGCTCATTCCCGGAATGGGAAAATCAAGATCCATGCCATCAAACCGGACAAAGAGAGTACGGTCCCGGGGGATTAATGAGGGGAATATGGTAAAATCAGCCTGGGCCCCTGCCAATAAAAAATTATAATGACCGTTCTTGGCACTTTGCCGGATAATTTCCTGGATATACTTTCCACTGCCGGTAAAATCCGGGGACTGGCTGATAATGTGAAGAATTTTCATGGACAAAGAATATCACAGGCTCCCGTAAAATTAAATACGTTTGAAATCTTCATCCAGGCATTAGAAATCCGCCAGGGTATAGACCTTGATGACATGGTAAGCTGGCTCTTCATATGGATGGACCTCAATTAGTTTGTTTACAATTTTTTTAATGGCATCATTCTCACAAATGAGTTCAACTTTATATTCATTAATCTGTGTGATGACATTTTGTTCGCCTATGTGCGGTGAACTGCCTTTTAGTGGACGGAATTGGCCTGTGCCTGATGTTTGCCATGCGCAGGAATCATAACAGCCAAGTTTCCCCGCACCTATATCAAATAATGCATTTTTAATCGTTTCGACATGGGATTCAGGTGCATAGAAGCAAAGTACATACATGAAATTGTGTTCTCTCTTTGGATTTGGTTAGAATTGCATACTGAAAGATATAATACAGTGCTTTTTTTCGTTTTGTATATTAAAAAAAATGTTTATATTCAGAGGTACTTATAAATTGATAGAATTTTCGGTCGAAAATGGACAAGGATGAGGATATATTATGCCTGAGCTGAATCTCGAAATTATATTTGTTTCTGCTATTCTGATAGCAGCATTAAGTCTTCTGATAACTGAGAAAATAGCGGTTGATAAGACCGCTATTGGCATTATGGTTGCCCTGGCAATCACGGGTATCCTGAGCCCTGCTGAAACTATTTCCGGCTTTGCCAACCCCGCCGTGATAACCGTGGGGGCCATGTTTCTTTTAAGTCATGGTCTGATTCGGACAGGAGCGGTTGTGTTTATCAGCGAGCGTATTCTTCATTTTTCAAAAGGCAACAAAACCCGTGCCGTAATCTTAATTTTAACAACCGTCGCCCTGGCTTCTGCATTTATCAACAACACCCCGGTTGTTGTTTTGTTTATCCCCATTGTTATGGGGTTAAGCTGTGAATGCGATTTTTCACCGTCCAAGCTGCTTATTCCCCTGTCCTATGTATCGATCCTTGCTGGTACCTGTACCCTGATCGGTACCTCCACCAACATTATTGTCAGCGACCTTTCAACACAATTTGGTTTTGAACCCTTGTCCATGTTTGAACTCAGCAAGGTCGGCATTCCTATCGCCATTATTGGTATTGTCTTTTTATTTTTGATCTCTCCGAAAATATTACCCGGCCGGACCGCACCGGTCTGTGAATTGGATGAAAACAAATCAAACCGATATATTGCCGAGCTCATTGTCTCGGAAAACAGCCCCCTGATCGGCGAAGAACATATCATTGAAAATGCTGAGGAACACTTGGGCCTGAGTGTTATTGAGGTGTTTCGAAATGGAAATATCTTTGATCCTCTCCGAAGCCCGGTTACGATCAAACAAGAGGATATCCTTCTGGTAAAAGGTTCTGCAGAAGATATTGTTTCATGCCTCAAAAAGCAGACCCTGGAACTGGCGCATGGAGAGGAAGACATCGCCTTTGGCCAAGGCGTCAAGGACGATCTTATTATTGAATTGATCGTTCCGCCCATGTCCGGATTACTGCGGGAAAAATTATTGTCCACAGAACTTCAAAATGATCCGGAGATTAAAATCATTGCTATCCGGACCCGTCGTCACCATTATTCATACCGAAAGATAACAACGGTAAAGCTGAAAGTCGGTGATACTATACTGGTACGCTGTCCCAGGGAAAAACTTTCCAAAATACGAAATTCCAATGAGTTTATTGTTGTTGAAGATATTCACCATTCCATGATCGATACGGAAAAAGCCCGGATGGCAGCCCTTATTTTTATCGGTGTCGTCCTCTGTGCATCCAGTGGCCTTGCAGATATCCTCACCTGTTCTCTGACGGGAGTGTTCCTCATGGCACTCACCCATTGTTTCCGCCTGAAAGATGCCTATCGTTCCCTGGAATCCGAGGTCCTGCTGCTGATTGTCGGCACTATTGCCCTGGGGGTTGCCATGCAAAAAACCGGTGCTACTCAGCTTTATGCCGATGCCTTTTTAAGCCTTTTTGAAGGCAAAAGCACCCATACCGTTCTTTTCGGGGTGATTCTTCTTTCCAGTATCTGTACCCATATATTGAGCAATAATGCCACGGCCGTTCTTTTGCTGCCCATTGCAGTAACGACTGCAGCATCCCTTGGTGTGGATCCCAAACCCTTTATAATTGGTATCTGCTTTGGTGCCAGTGCCTGTTTTGCCACCCCCATCGGGTATCAAACCAATTTGCTAGTATATGCACCCGGGCGGTACCGGTTTTCAGATTACATAAAACTGGGAATGCCGCTCAATATAATGGTGGTTGTCCTTTCTGCCCTGTTGATTCCTGTTTTTTGGCCTTTTTGAAAGGATCATCAATCCGCTTCTAGGTCTGTAATCATAAGGTGCCCATCTTTATTCTTTTTGGTTTTTAGCCAGCCTTTGGTTTCAAACTCTTTTGCAAGCGTGGCCATTTTTTTATAACTGGTATTTCGAATTTTAAAAGATTTATCTAATTGTCGCATTTTATTTGCAATGCCGTTTAATAAATGCTTTTCACTTGGATCAAGGCGTACCAATACCTTCATAAATAATTCTTTAGCGATTTTATCTTTACCATTCGCTTTGGTGGCCTCTTTGGTATTCCCATTTGTAGTTGTATCGATTTTTGCCGGTGCTGGCTTTTGTTTTAGAGGAATATGCTTCTCTGCTTGCGGAATGGATTTGATACGGGGAATTACGATTATATTATCCGTACAATTTCGAAAGATAGGTCTTTGTTCATCTCCTTCCTGGGTGATTAACCACACTTCTTTCCCATATTTTCTCAGCACATCCATAATGACAGAAAAGTCGGAATCCCGTGTTACGAAGACAAACCGGTCAATTGAGGGTTTTTCAAGGTATAATTTTTCAAATGCATCAAGGCTGATGATTAAATCCGCCCGGTTTTTTTTACCTGTAACATGGGGGGCTTCCCGGATTTCAAAATTATAATTAATGAGTTGATCTCTAAGTTTTGTTATGGAATTGGTGTTCCCGCAAGCGAACTTAACAGCAAAAACATAATCTTCCGAATCTTCTTTGTTTTCTTCAAGAATGATATCTTGGATCATGACATCCAGGTCTAAAATACCGGCAACATTTTCAAGATCAATATAGACTGCAATAAATTTTTTCATTTTTAGTTTCCTTTCCTTTTCAAAAAATGGCTCCGAATGCGCACTTGTCAAAGCAACTCATGCATTTAACGCATTTATCCACATGGATATACGCCACCTGTTTTTTCTCCCAGTCAATGGCTCCAGCGGGGCAGCTTTTAAAGCACAGTCCGCATTTTTTACACAGGTCCGGATCCACTTTAAATTTGAGCAGGGGCACGCAGCGCTTTGCCGGGCAGACTTTTTCATTGACATGGGCCTCAAATTCCGCTCTGAAGTATTTTAAAGCGGACAGCACCGGATTGGCAGCCGTCTGACCCAGGCCGCACAGGGCGCTCTGGTGGATCACATGGGAAAGATCCTCCAGGTCTGTAATATCCTTGGGTTCCCCTTTTCCAGCGCATATCTTTTCCAGGATTTCGAGCATTCTGAAGGTGCCCTCCCGGCAGGGCGTACATTTTCCGCAGGATTCATCCTGGATGAAATCCATGAAAAACCGGGCCATGTCCACCATGCAGGACCGTTCGTCCATAACGATGACACCGCCCGATCCCATGATCGCGCCTACTTTTGCAATTTCTTCATAATCGACCGGGGTATCCAGAAGGTGTTCCGGAATACAGCCCCCGGAAGGGCCTCCCAGCTGAACCGCCTTAAATTTGCGTTTTTTGGGAATCCCGCCGCCGATATCATAGATCAAGGATCTTAGCGGCGTGCCCATGGGAACTTCCACAAGCCCGATATTGTTGACATCGCCGGAAATGGCAAACACCTTGGTGCCCTTGCTGGTTTTTGTACCGACACTGGCATACCAGTCCCCGCCCTTGAGCATAATCTGGGGCACATTGGAAAGGGTTTCTACATTGTTGAGAATACTGGGTTTTTCCCAGAGGCCTTTGTGGGCCGGGAAGGGTGGCCGGGGGCGCGGCATACCACGTTTGCCCTCGATGGAGCGCATCAGGGCCGTTTCCTCGCCGCAGACAAAGGCGCCAGCACCCTGGTAGATTTCAATATCAAAATCAAACCCGGTCCCAAGAATATCTTGTCCCAGCAACCCATGGGATTTGGCCTGTTCGATGGCGATACCCAGTCGTTTAATGGCCAGCTGGTATTCGGTCCGGCAGTAAATATATCCTTTTTGTGCCTGAATCGCTTTGGCGGCAATGGTCATGCCTTCCAGCACACAATGGGGGTCTGCCTCCAGAATGCTCCGGTCCATAAAGGCTCCGGGATCACCCTCATCTGCATTGCACAATACATATTTGATATCACCCTGGCTTTGCCGGGCAAAATCCCATTTGAGTCCGGTAGGGAATCCGGCACCGCCGCGACCCCGCATGCCCGAGGCTTTCATCTCCTGGATGATCTCTTCCGGGGTCATTTTGGTCAGGGCCTTGGCAACGCCTTTGTACCCGTCACGGGCGATATAGTCTGATATTTTTTCCGGATCGATTAATCCCTTGTTTCTAAGGGCCCGGGGGCTCTGATGGGCAAAAAAGGAGATGTCATTCAGGCGGGCTACCCGCTTTTTGGTGGCGGGATCTTTGTAGAGCAGACGTTCAACAACTTCTCCATTGATCACATGGGATTCAACCAGTTCTGGAATATCATCTGCTTTGAGTTTGGTGTAAAAAATACCGCCCGGCTGGATCACCATCAGAGGGCCCAGTGCGCAAAAACCATTGCACCCGGTCTCAACCACCTTGACACGATCTTCCAGCCCTTTGTCGGCAATTTCATGGTTCAAGGCATCTTTTACGGCAATGGAACCGGTTGCATGGCAGCCGGTTCCCCCGCAGACGAGTAAACGGGTTATATTAGGGTTGTTCAATCGGGCTGTTTCTTTTTCGCAGAGGGCGTCAAGAGCCGATACCGTTAATTGGGTCATCTGTTCCCCCTCCATTATTTGTATTTATCCAGAATCTGAACAACTTTTTCAGGCTTCACATCTCCGTAGGTATCCTCACCCACCACCATTACCGGCGCAAGTCCACAAGCACCCAGGCACCGGACTCCTTGCAGGGAGAATCGTCTATTTTTGCTGGTCTCTCCTTCACACAGGTCAAACTCACCTTCAATCCGGGACAATACTTCCCGGATCCCCTTGACATAGCAGGCCGTGCCCGTACATATCTTAACCGTATGGCGGCCCTTGGGTTTCAGGGAAAAGAGCGAATAAAATGATGCAACTCCAAAAACTTCGCAAGAGGGCAGGTTCATGCCGTCGGCAATGGTGTCAATTAATTCGATCGGCAGGTAGTTGACAATATCCTGGCATTCCCTGAGTACGGTGATGACGGCTCCTGGGGTCTTCTTGTGGGTCTGAATAACCGCATCTATTTTTTCCCACATGTCATTGGTTATATCTTCATGGCAGTGTTTTTCATTGTGACACATTCTTCTTGTTTCTCCATATTGATTTAATTGTTTGAGTCCAGTGGTGCCAGTGTAACGGCACAGACTTTGAGCTCAGGAATTTTGCACACTGGATCCAACGCCGCATTGGTCAGGCGGTTTGCAGCGGATTTAGCAAAATGAAAGGGGACAAAAACAGTTCCCTTGACCGCTTTAGAGGAAATTTTTACACGGGCCGTTATGGTTCCCCTGCGAGAGGAGATACTTGCCATTGAGCCGTTTTCAACGTTAAATGCTGCCGCATCCTGCCGACAGATTTCAATAAAATTTTCAGGCGCTTGAACATTCAAATCATGGGTTTTCATGGTCATGGTTCCCGTGTGATAGTGGTAGAGCAGACGTCCAGTGGTCAGGATCAGCGGATAGGCTTTGTCTGTTATTTCGGCCGGGGGTCGGAACTCTACCGGATAAAAAGCGCCCTTGCCGCGACTAAAAGTTGTTTTATGCAGCATGGGGGTTCCGGGATGATTTTTACCCGGGCATGGCCAGCGCAGATCTTCTTTTTCAAGCCTGTCATAGGAAATCCCGGCATAGGACGGGGTCACCCGGGCAATTTCTTCCATGATTTCCCGGCTGGTGGTAAAACGGAACCCATCCTTGGCATTCATCTTTTGCGCAAGCGCGCAGATGATCTGCCAGTCACCCTGGGCCAGACCGGGCGGAACCACCGCCTGTCGGACCCGCTGGATCTTACGCTCGGTGTTGGTGAAGGTCCCCTCTTTTTCTGCAAAGCAGGAAGCGGGCAGTACCAGATCCGCTCGTTGTGCAGTTTCTGTGAGAAACAGGTCTTGAACGACCAGAAAATCAAGGCTGTCCAGGGCACGTTCAACATGGGCAATATCCGGATCCGACACCATGGGGTTTTCACCGATGATATACATGGTTTTTATTTTTTTGCCCGCTTCCGGGATCATCTGTGTGGCGGTCAGTCCGGCAACGGTTGAAAGTCCTTGGGTCTGCCAGGCAGCTTCCATCGCTTTGGCCACGTGTTTATCTGTTACCGGGCGATAACCGGGAAATACTTCGGGAAGCCCGCCCATGTCACAGGCTCCCTGGACATTGTTCTGTCCTCGAAGCGGGTTGACGCCGCCGCCCTTAACACCCATGTTTCCGCAGAGCATGGCCAGGCTGGCCAGGGCCTTGACATTGTCCGTTCCAGATGTGTGCTGGGTAATGCCCATGCAATACAGGATGCTGGCAGGGGAGGCCCCGGCATAAATGTGGGCGGTTTCGATGATGTCCTGGGCGGGGATTCCTGTGATGTCGCAGACCTGTTCCGGGGTATAGGCCTCAAGGTTTTTTTCAAGGTTGTCAAATCCTTCTGTCCGGTTTGCAATAAAAATTTTATCATGCAGATTTTCTCGGATGATAACATGCATAATTCCATTGAGCAAGGCGGTGTTGGTGCCGGGTTTAGGGCGCAGCCACTTGGTTGCAAACCGCGTCAGATTAATTTGCCTTGGATCAATGACAATGAGCCGGGCTTTTTTGAATTTAACCGCACGTTTAATATAACTGGAAAGGACAGGGTGGTTTTCAGTGGTGTTGGAGCCAGCCACCAGGATCACTTCTGATGACTCAATATCCTCAATGGGGTTTGTCATGGCACCGCTTCCGAATGTGGCAGCAAGACCTGCTACCGTGGAAGCATGTCACAATCTGGCGCAGTGATCGATATTGTTCGTTTTTAGAACAGAGCGCGCAAATTTTTGGGCAATATAGTTGTCTTCGTTGGTGGTTCGCGCAGAGACCAGCATGCCGATCTGGTCCTTTTCAGATGCAGTGGTTTTTTGGAAAGCGTCTGCCATGCATTCCAGGGCTTCATCCCAGGAGGTGGGCCTGAATTTTCCATTTTCCTTGATCAGTGGTGTGGTCAGCCTTTCTTTTGAGTGGATAAAATCATATCCAAAACGGCCTTTGACGCAAAGGCTTGCAAAATTGGGTGCCACATCAGCACCGGTTACCTTGACAACCTGGTTGTCTCGTGTGTGAAGATCCATCTGGCAGCCGACGCCGCAATAGCTGCAGGTGGTCCGCACTTTTTGGGTTTCACCGAAACGCGGCTTGTTCAAGGCATCCCTGGGGTACAGAGCGCCCACAGGACAGGCCTGGATGCATTCTCCGCAGAATACGCAGTCAGAGTCTTTTAAGGTCCGGTCACCGGAAGTCACCACCTTGGTGGCAGTCCCCCGGAATCCCAGGTCAATGGCGTTGTTTACCTGGATATCATTGCAGGCCTGGACACATCGTCCACACAGGATGCATTTGGAAAAATCCCTTGTTATGAACGGATTGGTATTTTCAAGTGGATGACGAGCCTTTACCGGTTTAAACCGATTGGTTGGAACTTTATAGCGGAACGCCAGCTCCTGCAACTTACAGTCGCCGGTAGCAGGACAGAGAAGGCAGTCATGATGCCCTGAAGACAGCATCAGGGACAGGGTCAGTTTTCTGGAACGAATGACTTCTTCGGAGTCCGTTTGCACCTGCATTCCTTCTGCTGCAGGTGCAGCACAGGAGGCGATAAGAGAACGGGCGCCTTTCACCTCTACCATGCAGATTCGGCAGGCGCCGGTGGGCGTTGTTCCTTTTAAGTAACACAGAGTGGGGATGAAAATACCGTGGTGTTTCGCCACTTCCAGGATTGTCTGTCCAGGATGGAACGGCAGCTGCTCTCCGTTTATCGATAAATATTGTTTCTCTTTCATAACACATCCATTAAAAATAAGTGTAAAATACAAACCCGCCTGGATTTTTTTTCCAACAAGTCTATAGCATGGTTGACCCTAAAGCACGAACAGGTTCAATCTAAAATAAAAAAAATACACCAGAAGCCGAAGAATTTCAATGCTGATTTTTTTTATTACAGGCCGGTTGTTAACCGGCCTGTATAGGCTATTTTATAAAATGTCCCCAGTGAAGGCAGTGGTCAATGATCCGAAAGTTCAGAGAAAAACTTTCGGTACATGGTCCTTCATCACATGGTTCCAGAGAAGGTTAAAAAGATAAATCTCGATAGCAATAATACATCCTTGGTTTATTTTTTCAATAACTAAAAGTGTTAGAATAAAAAAACAACGGCGTCAGGTTTTTTTATAGAATGTAAAAAAAATGGTTGGCATATTCCTTTTTTAAACCCCATCAGTATGATAAAAGAAGTGATAAAAGAAGTGAAAAATTAGTCTTG
>Ga0208900_1000652_pt1 | contig 21083 bp, 25 predicted proteins | sample AntAceMetag02UKK_FD_184763 | JGI IMG/M metagenome (GOLD analysis project Ga0208900, IMG submission 184763) | Saline lake microbial communities from Ace Lake, Antarctica - Antarctic Ace Lake Metagenome 02UKK (SPAdes) (version 2) | ecosystem: Environmental > Aquatic > Non-marine Saline and... | reverse complement strand
AAAGTGTGTTGCATATCATCCACCTTATCGTTGAGCGATTGAATTTGTTGCTGGAATGCTTCGGTAGATTGAGCGTGTATTTTTGGTAAAGTGATGCCAAAAATCAAAAGGCAGAATGCCAGGATCAAAGTATTTTTCATCAATTTTATGTTTAGAAGTTTAATGCTCAAAAGTAGGGATTTCTAATAATAACCAGTAAAATCTTCTGACGAACTTTGTATCTTTGCATCATTAAATAAAAATAATGCATACTGAACCCATTGATATTAAAAGCTTTTCACCACATTTGTTTTGGGATGTTGACCCTGAAACATTGTCGTTCGGAAAAAACAAGGAATTTATTGTGGGCCGGGTGCTTGATTATGGGCTAATGAAAGACTGGATTTTGCTGAGAGAAACACTCGGCATAAAAGGGATAGCAGAAATTGCCCTAAACCTCCGTGAACTCGACCCCGTTTCATTAAACTTTATTGCTACTATTTCAAAAATCCCCATCGACAAATTCAGATGTTACACTACACAACAATCGATACCCCGACACTGGAACTTTTAACTTCACTGATGAAAATTCCGGAATTTGCCGACCTGCGCCTTGTTGGAGGAACATCGCTGGCCTTGCAGTTGGGGCATCGTACTTCGGTGGATATTGATTTATTTGGGAAAATTGACATTGAAGATTTTGAACTCAACAACTTAATCAATGCTTTAGGAAATGCCACCCCATTAAAAAAGAGCCCAAACATATTTATTTACCTTATCAATAATATTAAGGTTGATTTTGTAAATTATCCCTATGCATGGATCGAGGATGCTGTGATTGAAGGTACTCTGAAACTTGCCGGGAAAAAGGATATTGCTGCAATGAAACTGTCGGCAATAACAGGGCGGGGATCGAAAAAGGATTTTTTAGATTTGTATTTTTTACTGAAAGAATTCAGCATTGGTGAAATGCTTGATTTTTACAAACGAAAATATACTGACGGTTCCGAATTTTTGGTTTTAAAAAGCCTGACTTATTTTGCCGATGCCGAAAAAAATGAAATGCCCAAAATGTTTAACAGGGTTTTTTGGCCGGAAGTCAGGGAAGCCATAATTCACGCCGTGGATGATTATTTAAGCACACAATAATTCTAACCATTGAAATTGCAAATAACGGGTATGTTAGTTTTTAATATTGCCAAAGTTGATGGTGGCCTGACTGCTGAAAAGTGTAGCATCGGAAGTCCTCTTTTTTCAGGTTAAAAAACTCGCAACAGAAGTTCAATGTAATCGTATCTAAATATCTTATTTGGGTAGCTTCAAATTTGATCCGTTCTAAACCATAATATTTGCTTATCTCGAACCAATCCCCCAGCGTTCCTACCGTAAGTACCCGCTCAATAATTTTGCGTGAATGTTTTTGAAAATCAATTTTTTCAAAATCCGTATCCCAAAAAAGTTCCGGTGTCAAAACCATAAGTACTCATTTTTAAATTAAAGGCTAAAATTGCACTTTTCTCAAAATTGCTTACCAGAGTTTTTAATTTTGCCGGAATTAACTGGTATGATATTTTTATTTTCTGATTTATCGAGAGGCACGAATTGCACAAACACCCAATTTCAGAACCCATGATTGAATACGAAAAATTTTGTCGCATAAAATACACTTTGTGAAGCTTTGTGTCTTTGCGGCTATTCTTTTATTTGCCGCGAAGTCACGAAGACACAAAGAAACACCAAACATTCAAGAATTAAATAATCTTTGTATTTCAAACATAATCTCCAAACTATGAATAACACTACGCCAGCTTACCTCCTCCAACAGGCCAACTTCGACAAAGCCATTGTTGTGGTTTATGATGCCCCCGCCGACACACCTTTTGGTGATATTGTGGAGATGAAAAAAGAAGGCCGTGTTTGCCTTTTTGCCCACTACAAAAACTGGATGAAGGGCAAAACCCTGCGGCTGACAGCCGAACACTTTGGCTGCGGGGGTTGCGGTACCTGGTTTTTTGGGGTGCAGAAACGCAGCCGCCAGAACTACATCGAATTTCTAACCGATGATGAAGGGCTGAAAGACAAGCACCAGATTATGGGCGAATGGTTCGACCAAGCGAAAAGGTATGAGCCGCAGCATGATGCTATTTTTGTGGGGCCTGTTGATGAAAAGTTTTTGGAGTATACCAAATCCTTCACCTTTTTTGTAAACGCCGATCAACTCAGCATTTTTATTACGGCGGCCAATTATTTTGCCTCACCCGCTGACCCCGATCCTGTAAAAGTGCGTTTTGGCTCGGGCTGCTCCGAAATACTGCCCCACGTTTCTTTTGCCCCGCACCCGCAAGCCATCATTGGCTCCACCGACCTGGCCATGCGCAAATATTTACCCCCCGAAATTTTGGCTTTCACGGTAAACCAACTTATGTACGTCAATCTCTGCAAGCTCAACGAAAAAAGTTTCCTGAACAAACCCTTTTTGGAAGGATTGAAAAAAGCAAGGGGAGGGAAGTTGTAGGAGGTTTTTTTGGAGGGGAATAATGTCTTTCTATAAGGCCAATGTTGTTTTTGATTTAAGATTGACGATTAGCGATTTTAGTTTTTAGATGTTACAATAAGCCACTAAATCGCGAAAGTTTCACTAAAATAGTTTTTGTGCTATTTCGTGTCGTTCGTGTTTTTGTGGCTATCATGGTGTTGTTATTCCGTTGAAGCATTTTTTAAGGCCGTTCCCGGTAATTTTCTAATCCGGCTGTATTATTTTCCAGCACTCCTTGAATTTCTAAAATGATCCTATTTGTATAGAAATCAGCAAAATCTTTACATTTGAATATTAACTTGTATAAAATATCCCAATATCTTTGCATAAGGTACGGTTTCGGAGTTGGAGGTAGCCTTTGCCTATGTCAACATGTAATCGTATTTCCTTTAGTTTTTTCATGTTTGTAAAAAATATCCCTCCATTTAAAACATGTCTGTTCGTGTTGTTCAGCCATCATCAAAAAAACTGTTACCATAAGGATTTGTGATTTTGACAAAATCCAAGCTCCCTACGGTTTTTTCGAGGCGTGTTTTAAAAGCCAATTTAATTCCAGGATGTTTCATTCTCTTAATATTTTAATCCTTTCAGTTTCGGACATTTATCGGACATTTATCTAATTTATCGGACATTTATCCAACCCTCAGTTTATAATATGTGCCTTTTCTTTCTCCAATCTTTATAAAAATTCCAAGTGTAATTAGTTTTTCAAAATCTCTAAAAGCTGTTTTTTCAGTTATTCCGAACATTTCGCGATAAATGCTGTTTGTGATTTTTCCATTTTCTTTTGTGTAAACAACAGCCTCTAACTGTCTTTCATTTAATCCCTTTTCTAAAAGATATTTCTTTGAAAAAACATCTTTTAAAATTGTTACACTAATTCCACCAGAAGCATATTCTATAATTGGTTCAGGTAATCCAGCCTTTTTGCATTCGTTTATTATTTTAATTGTACCACGCCCCCATGCTTCAATTAATCCGCCTTTAAAGAATGTGCTTGCAAGAATTGGATTGTGCGGACGTGATGAATGTTTCTTTTTTAAATCTTCAAATGTCAAGTCTTCAGGCAAAGAACCTTCATTCCAAACAATCAATTTATCATCGTAAACGCTTATTTGAATCGGTGCCCCCAAATAATCTCTGTGGACAATCGCATTTATAATAACCTCACGAATTGCCTCATAGGGATACTCCCAATTTTCTACACGTTGCAATCCTTTATATGAAATTGGGGATACAAAAAATTTCCTGTCAAGAACTTCCAAAGTATTATCTGCCAATTGAAAAGCATTTCCTTCTATCACTTCCTGAAATTGCAAATCATCATCTGTTTTTCCAAACCGCCCAATTTTCACAAATGCATTTATAAAAAACCTGCATGGAGTTTTTCCAAATAAAAGAATTGCTGAACGTTTTAGATTACTATCTTCCATTAACAGCAAGTTATCGAGTATTTGCTCAATGTTTTTTTCTTCTGCAATATACGGCAATCTTTTGCTTGAAGTTGCCCCTTTTTTGAAAGCTTCAATTGCCAAAGAATTAATATCATCAAGTTTAGCTCGTGGTTCAACAACATCATCCCAAGTTTTGCCAGCTTTTTTTAAAAGAAGTTTATTGAGTGCATTCCCTTTAAGCTCTTGTTTTGTACTTCCACTTCTGTAATGATATTTGCCCTGATATGAAATTAGTACATCATAAGGTTTTACATCTATTTCGATGTAATATTTCCCATCTTCATCTTTCAAATCTACATCACAAATAATTCCAAGCTGTGTTTGAATCATATTTGGAATATCTTCCATCAATTTTTTCGATTTTGGAACACCTACAATTTCTCCATTGTCGTTTTTTCCAATGATAATTTTCCCTCCTTTGGCATTGGCGAATCCACATATCCATTTGAGATATTCATTCTTCCAAATTTCTTTCCATTCAATAATTTGACTTTCTGGCATATCTTTATTTATTTGATTTTCCGAAGTATTTGATAAGGCATACAAAAGCCCACTGTGCCGGAATTGTCGGGTTTCTTTCTGTTTAAGTGGAATAAAGTGCAAAGGCCGACCTTTCGCAAAACCCTGATTCACCCTGACTTTAGTATGGTGTGCATCAAAATCCAATTTAATTCCAAAATTACTCATTCTCTTAATAGTTTAATTTTCAGGCTACCAAATTTAGGGAAATATTTTTTGGGGATGATATTAATTTTTGGGCGGGGTTGGGGGCTTTTTACTTTGCTGCAGGTTTTCCCACAAAGCCGGGTTGCTTTCCAGACAAAGCCTGATGACTGCGAGGGCTTTCGGTGGAGCGGGCTACCCCGAAACTTCAGGAATGTTTACTACTCTCCCTTCCAATACTTATACAAAATGTCAGGCATGGTAGTTATTTCTTCTTCATTATTTTGTTCAAGAATAGCATTCATCAAGTTCAAGGCATAGAAACGTTTGTTTTGTAGAAATTCTTCAAAAATGGGTTTTAATTCTGGGATTAATTTCTTGTCTTTTGCAACTGAAAGTAATCCTAATGTTCCGATACATTTCGCCCCAAAATTTTCTGCAATATTTCGTGCTTTTTTGTCATCAATTAGGAGGAAGTCAGCTTTTATCTCATTGTAAAGTATCAATGATTCCGATTCTCCATAATCCATAACAAATGTAAGTTCATTGTAACTTTTTATTCTGCGGGTTTTGTCTTTAAAATATAATTTGATTCTCTCAACAAAACGATTGCTTTCATCTATTGTAAGCTCTTCCCAAACAGCATTTGCAATTTTTACATCGTCAAATATTTTGTCAAGAATAGCAAGTTTATCTATTAGCGCAAGAGAAATAATTGGTCCAGCATCAGCTATTACAATTCCATTTTTCATCTCATTTTAGTTTTCGAGAATCATTAAGAACGTCTTGAATGGTCAAATTGGAAATTGGTATGTTATGCTCGACAAGAATATTTTCAAATTCATATCGAGATAAACCTGAAATTTGCGCTGCTTTACCAATTGTTAGTTTTTGAAGATAATACAGTCTTATTGCTAATGAAATCTTAATATTTTGTTTAAGTTCATTCTCAGACTCGTTCAGCGTTAAAAGTATATCTGACGGTAAATCAATTTTTATTTCTTGTGTGTTCATAATCGTCAATTTTATTATTTTCAAAAGTACGAAATATTCTTTAGTTTGCTTGGTTTTTGTTGATTCGTTATATTATGCCTAACGTTTGCCTATGTCAACATGTAATCTTATTTCCTTCAGTTTTTTCATGTTTGTAAAAAATATCCCTCCATTTAAAACATGTCTGTTAGTGTTGTTTAGTCATCATCAAAAAAACTGTTATTATAAGGATTTGTGATTTTGCCATACCCCTCGCACACCCCGGTTTTTTTGTGGTGTGAATCAAAAGCCAAAATTAATTCCAGGATGTTTCATTCTCTTAATAGTTTAATTTTCAGGCTACCAAATTTAGGGAAATATTTTTTGGGATAATTTTTATTTTTACAAACACAAAAAGTACTGAACAGTTGCGGGTAATTGCAGCAAATGCCATCGCCACCCAACTTTTGGCCGCATATTTAAAAGAGATCAGAAATTATGAAATTATGATAAAAAATCGCACCCGATGTAATATTTTAATCTTTTTGAATACTAACGTAGTGAATTTAATTTTGAAAGCCTGAATAAATGTCGAATCAAGAACAAAATGAATATGTAGATCTTATCCAAAAGCACAACGGGATAATACACAAGGTAATAGGTTTGTATGTGGATAACGAGGAAGACCGCAAAGACCTGCACCAGGAAGTATTACTGCAGGCATGGAAATCCTATAAAAACTTTAAAGGCCAGTCGGTATTTAGCACGTGGCTTTACAAAGTAGCCTTAAATACAGTTTTAACCTTTAATAAACAAGAAATTATGGATGCTATTAAAATGGAATCACACTCAAGTATTGTTGAACTCAAAAAAAGATTGAAGTACAAATTGTTCTGGTCGTCGGGGTTTACACTCTTATTTGCCACAATGCTACTATTCTTTTTAGGGAACGTGGAGATGATATTGCTTTTGGGAATTGGGGTTGCAGCTTACACGATTGGAACCATTGGGATGTATTTTAAGTATAGGCAAATTGAAGACAATATTTCAGGCACCACCGACATCCTCGCCTCGATGAAGTACAATGCGAAAATGATAAAGTCGGTGTTAAAACTGGAGAAGGTCTGGGGGCTGGTTGTTTTTATCCCGGCCATCACCATGGGGATTCTTGCCGGCAGGGTATTGGACGGCCACACTTTAGCCTCATGTTTCCAGGATCCTAAAATTTTAACTATTATCATCGGGTCCATCGTGGTTTTTACGCCGCTATTAATCTGGTCCTCCAACAAAATGAATAAAATAGCCTTTGGCGAAAACCTGGAAAAACTGGAAAGTAATATCATTAAAATGGAAACATTAATGTAGGGAGTTACCTGCCTAAACAACAAATTAAGACCAGCCTACAAATTGGTAGTAAAACATCCCCGGTATTTATATTATTGGGGATGTTTATAGATTCAGAAGCAGGTGAAAAATTGATTAATAAGTATTTATAATAAGGTCATGGAAAATAATAAACAAATAGGACCAACGAATGGTGCTTTAACTAATCGCATGGATGTAGGAACAAATAATTTTGATAAATTCCAGGCAATTCTATTAAACAAATCAAAAGAGCAAACAATTGAACAAAAAAGGAAAATAGAATTGTTAGCGCTTAAATTTAAAATGGAAGATTATTTAAAATCAGAAGGACATGACATTAGGTTAGCAGGAGAATTCCTAAAGTTGTATTTAAAAACCTTACATATTCACCAAAATAAGTTTGCCAACTATATTGGACTTAATCCATCAAACTTAAGCAAATTAATTGTCGGAGAACGTCCGATAAATTATGAATTAGCTTTAATATTTGGAAATATTTTTAACATTGACCCAATGCTTTGGATAAAAATACAAGCAAAAAATGAATTGAAGAAACTAAACAAAACCAGAAGGAAAAAATATGAAAATTATACTTTAAATGATTTAATCACAGAATAAAGAACGTGGTGTAACAAAAGCCCATAAGCAATGCGGTGTGCGTTCGTAAATTGAAAATATAAACAAGAAATTAACATTGTGGTAAGTTGAAAAATTATCGTAATAAATCCCCACACTGCGCAAAGCCTGGGACGTTATTTTCCACAAAACTCCACAAGCTCATCCTAAACTATGGGGCAAACCTCAAAACCGATTGCCTTTCCCTATTCACGGTAAGTTGCGTAACATCTGGGCGGGAGTAGTGCCCGGATGGATCGAAGTTTTGCCGCTCTTCAAAAACCCGGTTAATTCCTGGCGTGGCGGAATTCATTTTTATATTCATCTTTCCCGGGGAGAAATAAGATCACCCGTGAACATACATAATCGTTGTGTGTAATGCTGACCACAGTGGCTAAAAAGCTGAAATTGTGAAACAATATATTGTGTTATCTTTGCATTAATGGAAAAATTTGGCAACATAGAAATAAGAGTTCTTGGTAACAAAGGGAATCTTAAGCTTTCACCTGATAATTATGATGTGAAAGAAATTATGTCTCTGCTTCAAAATATTGAAGATTTACTCTATCCAACCAATAAAAAAGATAGGCCAATTATCACTTACAATATTCAAGAAGGTTCTGTTAGGCATATTTTTAAAACAAGTATTCAGGCTATTATTGGATTTAGTGCAATCCTTACACAAATTCAGAAAACAAGTTCGGTAGATTTTTTAGAATTGAGAACCGCTCAAGCTATTGAAAATATTCAAAACTTCTCATATCAAAAGGACTATGATTTTGAAATTAAAACATCTGTTGACAATGACCTAACTTTCGAAATAAACCCGAAATCAAAATATTATAGAACTGAAAACATTTGGGTTGATGCTGAATTATATTTCTACGGGACTCTTACAAATGCAGGAGGGAAGAATAAAGCAAATATTCACCTTGACACAGAAGAATTTGGGTCTTTGACTATTACGACAGAAAAAGATTACTTAAGAGAACAAGAAGAAAACCTTTTATATAAAAAATTTGGAATAAGAACTGTTGGGAAACAAAATATCGAAACAGGAGAAATAGATACAAGAACATTGAAACTGATCCAGCTTATTGATTTTAAGCCAAAATATGACAATGAATACCTAAATTCATTAATTCAAAAAGCAAAAGGCAATTGGAAAGGTGTCAGTCCTGATGAGTGGATAAATAATTTAAGAGGTGGATATGGCACATAGTGTTCTTTTAGATACAAGCTTTTTTATACGTTTGTTAAATGACGAAGACACTTTGCATCAAAACGCCAAAGATTATTTCAAATATTTTTTAGAATCTGATATTATCCTTAAAGTGTCAACAATTTCTATTGCAGAGTATTGTGTTGGAGGTATGCTTGAAGAACTTCCTTTGATGAATATCCAAATCCTACCATTCAATCTTGACCACGCAAAAAGAACAGGGGAATTTGCCAAAGCAATATTTGAAGAAAAAAGGATTACAAGTGAAGATATTAAGCCAAGGGCAATTATTCCTAACGATTCTAAGTTGTTCGCTCAATCGGACTGTGATAAATCAATATTATACTTTGTAACATCTGACTCTCGCTCAATGAACATTCATAAAATGTTATCAAATAGAATAAAACCCCGATTTGAAATAATTGACATCAATATTCCTTATCGTCAACAATTTGGTATTTTAGACTTGAAATAAAACACATACGCCCAACTTGGACAAGCCAAAACCAAACAGGCTTCTAAATTAAGTAGCACTTCACCGGTTTTGGTTTGTTCAAGTTGTTAAGCAAAATTTCTAATTTATTTTATTAAATCCATCACCTTGTATTTTTACACTTTTCTTTTTGTGTTATAATAAATTAGAAATTTTGCAAAAGTATCTTTCAACTCAAGTTTTGCCATTTTTTGGCAAAACTTGAGTTGAAAGATACTACGTTTTTCCCCGGAAGAAAAAAGCCTTTCAGGGAAAAATCAGCAGCATAAATATCGTTAACATGTTAGCATTAGTGGTTTTTTAAGAGCCTAACATTTTGTATAAGTATTGGCAGGGAAAGTGCTAATTATTCCCGAAGTTTCGGGAGGCTCATGAAGCATGGCGGACGTAGTGGCAAATTGAAGCTTTGTGCTTCAAATTATCTTTATCTCAATTTGAAAGATACATGCACCGAGCCCCGCCACGCTTAATAGCCCCGACCGTTAATTTTCACAAAACCCCAAAAGCCCTAAACTATGGGGTAATCCTCAAAACCGATTGCCTCTCCCGGTTCACGGTAAGTTGCGTAACATCGGGGCGGGAGTAGTGCCCGGAAGGGTCGAAGTTTTGCCGCTCTTCAAAAACCCTATTAATTCCTGGCGTGGCAGAATTCAATTTTACATACTTTTTTTAAAAACTGCACTAAGAAAGCTATATTTACCTAAAGAATTGTATTGTGAGCATTTGCAAAATTAATACCTTTGGCAAAGATTTTTTAAACAGAAAAATATGCTATCAATAGTCGGAACATATCAAAACGGACACTTGAAACTCGACAAGGATTATTTATCTAAAAACCCGGTGAAAGTTATAGTAACTTTTTTAGAAGAAGTACAAGGTGAATCTGAAAATGCACTTGCATTGACAGACTTTTCATTTTCCAAAAGTAAGAAAACCCTTGAAAATTTTAAAGGTTCATTTGCTGAAACGGTTATTACCGAAAGACGTGCTGAACTATGAAAATATATTTAGATACATCTTCACTTTTCAAACTTTACCACCAAGAGGCAGGGACAGAAGAACTTGAAAAATTATTTTCAAAAGTGAACATTACTCATATTTACTTGTCAGAAATTACGAAAGTTGAGTTTAATTCAACCGTTTGGAAAAAGGTTAGGACGAAAGAAATTACGACAGATCAGGCCAAAATAACTTTGAAAATGTTTGAAAGTGATTTTGAGAAATTCAACTTTGTGACTACAGGCAGTTTAATTATTGAAGAAGCACGAAACTTGACAACAAAATATGGCATTGAAGGATTGAGAACATTGGACAGTATTCAACTTTCAACTTGCATTTCATTAACAAAACAAGTTGATTTATTTTTGACTGCTGATAAACTTTTAAAAAAATTGATTGAAACCGAAAAGTTGCAGACAGAATTACCCAGCCACCAATAAGCAGTCACAGTTATTCAGAAAAACCGCATTAATCCTTTCGATTTTAACTGACATAAATTCAAAACATTGATTTTGATGCAAGCGCTTATGAAATCAATTTTCCAAATTTTTGCACACAATTATGGAGTAATCCTCAAAACCGATTGCCTCTCCCGGTTCACGGTAAGTTGCGTAACATCGGGGCGGGAGTAGTGCCCGGAAGGGTCGAAGTTTTGCCGCTCTTCAAAAACCCGGTTAATATCCAACTCGGCGGTAATCAGCATTTCTTTTCCGGTGATGGGCTCAATAAGGAATTCCCCATCAGGCCCGGCGATACACGAACCGCCATCTGTTAATAGTTCCGGTGCATTTTCAAGAATTTTCTCAAGGTGTGGTGTGTCCGCGGGGATATCCGTTTTACGCATCAGCACCGATGCCGAAACCACGAACGAACGGGATTCTTTGGCAATGAAACGACTTATGTCTTCGGTGTTGTGTTTTGATCCCGGCCAAACGGCCACGTGCAGGTTTTCGCCCTGGCCATAAAGTGAAGCCCGGGGCAAAGGCATCCAGTTTTCCCAGCAGTTGAGGCCACCCACCGTAAATGCTTCGAGGGGATGCACCTGCAAACCATTGCCATCGCCCGGCGACCACACCAACCTTTCGTCGTAGGTGGGCTGTAACTTGCGGTGTACCGATTTAATTTTGCCTTTCCGGTTGATATAGGCCAGCGAACAATACAAACTATGGCCACCGCGGTTTTTTGCCCTTTCGATAAAGCCCAGGTAAATGGCTATTTTTTTCTCCCTGGCCAGCTTGCACAAACCATCCAATTCCCCGGCTTCGGGAGTAATGGCGTTACGAACATAATGTGCAAACAGTTCTTTTTGCATGGAAGAATTCCACGCGGTGGCATTGGTAAGGCTTGTCCAGTGAGGGTACCCGGGGAGTACTGCTTCGCCAAAAGCAATTAAATTACAGTGCTGGTTTCCGGCATCAAAAACCGATGCCATAATTTTTTCGAGGGTCTTCGATTTATCGAGCCAAACCGGTGCAATCTGCCCAATGGCTATTTTTATTGTGCTGTTGGATGTCATAGCTTTGATTTCTGTTTTAAAAAACCAAAACTACGATTTTAATCTTTTCCAATAAACGATCAAATCTAAGATTGTAGATCACAGTACTTAAGTCATGGATAGAAAGTAACTGTTTAGCTGTTTTATCATACTCTGAGCAAAATGATTACTACCATAGCCCCACTCTAACCTGTCTGGCCGGCCCGCTTCAACGTTACAGAGCGAGGCAAGCAAGGCTGGCTCCTACTCAATGGGGAGGATTCCTGTGCATTGGCCACTGCCGTGGCTAGTGCGGCTGGTCTCCCTTCCCTTTCAGGGGAAGGGCGGGGGATGGGGTCATAATGGTTTGGTATTCAATAATGCCACCAAAATAGTTACGATAGAAAACCACTTACTCCTGCCCCAGTGCTTCTTTAATCTTTCCCTCAACCTGTGCGATAAGTTGGTCGTCGGTTAAGCTTCCTTGTTCGATGGGGTCGAGGACAGAAAACCTCAGGTGATACCCAATGCCCAGTGGGAAATAACCACGTGTGTGGAGTTTGTAGTTATCGTGTACAACATAAGGGACAATCAATGCTGAAGGGGAGTTTTTTAGCAATGTTTTTATTCCCCCCGGTTTGAATGGCCTCATTTTTCCAGCCTTGTTTCGTGTGCCTTCAGCAAAAATGCAAACCGAGTAATTATGTTGCTCTATGTTTTTTCCTAACTTGCTTATTTCGTTAATTGATTGTTCGCGGTCTTTCCGGTCGATAAGTACCGACCCGCCTTTGCGGAGATTATAAGAAATGCTCGGGAGGCCTTTACCCAGTTCTTTTTTCGATATAAATTTTACATACTGTTTTCTCAGGCTCCATACAATGGCCGGGGCATCCCACATGCTTTGGTGGTTTGAAACAATAATGAGCGGCCTGTTAACCGGGAGTTTATCCACACCATAAAAGGTATAACGGCAAAAGAGTGGGTAAAAATTAAGCAATAAAAAATAGTTTAATAGATCGACCGACTTTTTATGTGCTTCAGCACCAAAAATATTGTATGCCACCACTTGCACAAGGTGGAAAATCAACAACAGCAACCCGAAGAAAATATAATGAATCACGGTTAATATGTATGCCAATAAAGGTTTCATGTTGGTAAGCTGATTATTTTATTCAACAAATAAAACTAAATTTTTTAGCGCAGTTTTTAATTGTCCAATTACTTTGAATTAAAACACTTTTTTCGCGATTTGGCTGATGTTATCGGTTTCGCCAATGGTAAAATAGTGGAGTGCCGGGACACCATACTTTTTAAGTTCCAGCGATTGGTTAACAGTCCATTCCACGCCAAGCCCGAAGGCCTGCCTGTCGTTATCACATTTACGCAACTCGCTGGCAAGGTCTTCCGGGATATCAATGTGAAAAACCAGGGGGAGTGCTTTCATGTCGTTGAGCCTGGTTATGGGTTTTAAGCCTGGAATAATGGGAACGGTAATCCCAATTTTGCGGCAATTTTCAACGAACTCGAAATACTTTGTATTATCGAAAAACATTTGTGTAACTATATAATCGGCACCGGCATCAACCTTATCTTTAAGATACCGGAGGTCAACATCCATGTTTGCCGCCTCAAAGTGCTTTTCGGGGTATCCTGCCACACCTATCGAAAAATCTGTTGAAGTAGTGTTTCTCAATTCCTCGTCCAGATACCTGCCTTTGTTGAGGTTCATGATTTGCTTTACCAGGTCGATAACATACTCGTGACCCTCGGGTTCGGGCCGGTAAAAGCGTTGTGTTTTTGGCGGATCTCCACGCAACACCAATAAATTTTTAATGCCCAGAAAATGGAGATCGATCAACGCGTACTCGGTTTCCGAACGGGTAAATCCGCCACAAATTAAATGAGGCACCACTTCAAGCCGGGGATACCTGTATTTGATGGCTGCCGATATAGCCACGGTTCCAGGCCGTTTCCTGATGGTTTTTTTCTCGAGTAAACCATTTTTAAGCTTTTTATAAAAAACCTCCTGTTGGTGATAAGTAATGTTTACATTGATGGGATTAAATTCGATGAGAGGATCAATCACTTTGTAAACCGATTCCATATTTCCACCTTTCATTGGTGGCAGCAATTCAAACGAAAAAAAAGTTTTCCCGCCCTGCTTAAGTTGTTCTACAATTTTCATTATTTAAATAATGCGTTTTATAAAATGCACAAAAATAGGATTATTTGTTGCACAGTCCCGATAGCTATCAGTAGTTATTATTATCAATGCAAAAAATAACATCATGGAAAAATTCATTTTTATTGAAGGTTAGAACGGGAAGTTTTTCAGCTAAACTCAAATGATAAACTTGCAAGAAAGTTTGCTGCCCTTTATGAAGGACAGTGTACAATTGGAGTTTATAAAGCAATTGAAAAACATAATAATACCGGGGGTGATAATGCGAGCCTGACACCTCGTATAGACATGCAAATGGTCAGCGAAGCAGCTATTTGTAAGCAAAGGGTTTTAACAGGGCATCAACCTTTAACCTGAATATTCGCTATGGTAAAATGTCGTTGGCCATGATTGCCCAGGCTGCTACATACCAATTCCGGCAAAAGCTGCCAAAACCCTACAACTGATGGAATGTAGTTCATCTTGCTTACGCGGTATTCAGTAAAATTAACGGTGCAATAAGCGTAAAGGATGACACCATCTACGTAACTTGCTACAATGTTCCAGGAGAATTTAATCTTCATCATCATTTTCAAAACCTACCCCAAAAACTAATCTCAGAAGGAATAGATCCAAGAATCCCCTAGCTTTACAATTATAAACTCGATTTTAAATTTAAATAGCAAAATACTAAAATCAATACCCCTATTAAAATCGCTGAAAACCTTCGGGGCAGTAACTCCCACCAAAACCACCTCAGAAGGGTGGTTTTTTCATTTTATGCCCTACCACTTTTACATACTCCATTCCGAAGCCTTTGACAAATTCTACATCGGCCATACCTAACAGATGCAAGAACGATTGCGGAAACATCATTCCAATCACAAGGGTTTTACCTAGAAAAGCACTGACTGGAAACTCGTTTATAATGAAGACTACGAAACTAAAGCCGAGGCTTATGCCCGGGAAAGGCAGGTGAAGGCATGTATAATGTTTTACCCATGTTAAAAAAAGGCTACCCTTTTTGGATAACCTTTGTTATTGTCGGGATGGCGAGATTCGAACTCGCGACCTCTTCGTCCCGAACGAAGCACGCTACCGGGCTGCGCTACATCCCGTCAATTTTATTCGGGGCTGCAAAAGTATTAAATTTTTTATTTCAAAATATGTTTTTTGAAATCGTTAAAAAACATCTTACATTGAATCAATCAAATGTATCATTTTTTTGGAAATTATCTATTTCTAAAAGTCGGTTTAGTTTTCAAGTATGCGATCTGTTTAGTTTTAATTTCTAAATTTGCCCTACGACATATTTAAAGAACCAATAATGGCCTCCAACAAAATACATCCACCAACAAAACCCGAATTGCATCCCCGCAACAGGCATAAGCAAAGGTACGATTTGCAGGCTTTGGCGAAAAGCTATCCGGCTCTGAATGAATTTGTGCAGCAAAATGATTATGGTGATGAATCCATCGATTTTTTTAAGCCTGAAGCGGTTAAGGCATTAAACACGGCGCTATTATTTCATTTTTATAAAATCGGATATTGGGATTTCCCCAAAGGTTTTTTGTGCCCACCCATCCCCGGCAGGGCTGATTACATTCACCACCTCGCTGATTTGTTGGCCGGAGAAAATAGGTCATCATCCCCGGAAGGGAATGAGAAAAAAGTAAGATGCCTCGATGTTGGAACTGGAGCAAGTTGTATTTACCCCATCATAGGGAGCAGGGAATATGGCTGGCAGTTTGTTGGTACCGAAGTTGATATTGCAGCACTGTCATCAGCAAAAAAAATTGTGGAAGAAAACCCCTACTTAAAAGAAAAAATTGAGCTGAGGATACAAGCCGAAGAAAAATATATTTTCAAAGGCATCATTCAACCGGAAGAAAAATTTGATCTCACGATGTGCAATCCACCCTTTCATGCTTCGGAAGCAGAGGCACTGGAAGCAACACAACGAAAAGTCAGCCATCTGAAGCACAAAAAAGTGACCATGGTAAACCGCAATTTCGGGGGTAAAAACAACGAATTGTGGTGCCCTGGCGGCGAAAAGAAATTTATTAGAGATATGATACTTGAAAGTCGCGAGTTTTCAGATTCTTGCCAGTGGTTTACCACTTTGGTTTCAAAAGAGGCAAACCTGAAAAGCATTTACAGAGTGCTGGAAAAAGTGAAAGCCTCCAGCATTAAAACCATCTCGATGGGGCAGGGCAACAAAAAAAGCCGTATCGTGGCCTGGCGTTTTTTTTGAATTCAATTTTAAATCAATTTTCAAGGCACCTGCTATCATTTTCAAATTTTCTTTTAGTTTTTTATTTTGCTCCTTAACATTCAGCGGATTACTTTGATTGTTTATACAATCGCGTGTTTCTTGAGGTTTGTCAAGTGGTAATAACGCACAACTTAAACAGAAAATATTCTTTGACAGTCCATCATCATAATTTGCCAGCAAGGTTGTTAAAATACCTATTCGCTTATTCTGCTGTTTAATAAAAATTTCTATTCCATTATTCTTAATAAAGTCAAGATTTGCAAACACTTTCTTATGGGTTACAAAGGAATCGTAGCCTTCTTTTTCCGGATCAAATCGACTACATGGATATTCTTTGTATTCCGAACAAATTTCTAATTCTTTTTTTGCTACACAGCAAGTTACAAAACCACAAGAAGGGTGTTTTTCTCTGAAATTCAAACCACAGCAACCTGGGCAAGCAGAGTCACCTTTTGTATGAAATCTTGGACATAATCCACAGTCAATTCCGCAACAACCGATTGTACTATATTTTTTCCTTCCATTTTCCAATTATATTTTTGTCTTATGCTTCATTTTCAAGTTGTCGAGGTTTTTTTAGCATGAACACTAACTGCTCATATATTTTATTGTTAAACCAAGCCCATCAATCTACTACCTTCTGTATAGAAATCTTGTGTTTTTTGATTCGGTGCTTTAAGGCATCGCGGGAGAGCCCTAACAAATCTGTAGCTTTTATCTGGTTTCCGGCAGTTTCGCGCAGTGCAGCCTCGATAAGATATTTTTCATTTTCGTCTAAATTGAAAGATTCGATAGCAGAGGTTTTTGCATCAGGTTTTAGTTCTTGTGTGGTGTCAAATTTCATCGAAAAATCATCAACCGTAAGTTGAATGCCATCATAAAGTATTAGGGCACGCTCAACCATATTGCGAAGCTCACGAACATTGCCGGGAAAATTATACCGCTGGAGTTGCGCAATAAGCTCAGGATGAATTTTTGGCTGCGACTTTTTCTTTTTGCTACACAACTCGCATACAAAATGCTTTAGCAGAGGCTCCACATCTTCCGCACGCTCGCGCAGGGGTGGAATGTTAATAATAAATGTGTTGATGCGGTGAAAAAGATCCATACGAAACGTCTCCTCCTCAATCAATTTTTCAATATTTTTATTGGTGGCTGATATAATCCTGAGATCCACACTAACTTCTTTATTTCCGCCAATAGGTTTTATTTTTCGTTCCTCCATAGCCCGAAGAAGTTTAGCCTGAAGAGAAAATGGCATGTCGGCAATTTCGTCAAGGAAAAGTGTTCCCCCGTTGGCCATTTCAAAAAAACCTTTTTTGTCCTCCTTGGCATCGGTGAAAGCACCTTTTTTATGTCCAAAAAATTCACTTTCGATGAGGGTATCGGGAATGGCAGAGCTGTTAACGGGGACAAAAACCTGCTTTTTGCGTTCGCTGGCATAATGGATAATACGTGCAAGGATTTCTTTTCCTGTGCCATTTTCGCCAGTTATCAGTACACTGGCATCCTTATCTTGCGCCACCTTAATGGCCATACCAACCACGTTCCTAATCTTTGGACTTATGCCGATAAAATCGCGCTGAATGCTGTTTTCAAGTTCCCGGGAAATCAATGATTTTTGATTTTCTATAGATTTTAACTGATGCAGCAATTGCACGTATTTCCCGGTGCGCTCGATGGCGAAAAATATTTCGGAGAGGCTGAAGGGTTTCCTCACGAAGTCGATGGCTCCCTGGCGTTGGGCTTCAATTACAATGTCGATATCTTCCTGGCCACTCACCATAATTACCTCGGTGGCAGGGTAATCTTTTTTGATGCGCTTTAAAATATCAATCCCGTTAAGGTCGTGGGGAATCATAAAGTCGAGCAGGGCGATGTCGATTTTTTGTGTATCCAGAATACGAAAAGCATTTTTGGAATTGTTGGCCTCAAAAACCAGGAACCCTTTGCGGGAAAGCTGTTTGTTGAGTTGCTCGGTTATTTTGGTTTCATCATCCAGTACAAGCACATTCAGGGAGTCCATAAGCATATTTATTTGGTGAACTTCACAAAAATAAACAAAAGGATGGATTGAAAAACAACCAGGGCATTAGAATAAAAAAAGGTGGTACATCATAATTAATGTACCACCTGTCTTTTTAATTAAATCGATAATTATTTAATCAAACAAATCAAACTTAATGCCCTGAGCCAGCGGCAATTCTTTGCTGTAATTTATGGTGTTGGTTTGCCGGCGCATGTATGCCTTCCACGAATCGGAGCCCGACTCACGGCCACCGCCTGTATCTTTTTCACCGCCAAAAGCGCCGCCTATTTCAGCACCGTTTGTGGCAATGTTTACGTTGGCAATGCCACAGTCGGAACCGGCGTGAGAAAGGAACAGTTCGGTTTCGTGGATGTTTTTGCTGAATATGGATGATGACAAGCCCTGGGGTACGGCATTGTGGATTTCGATGGCCTCCTCGATGGTTTTGTATTTCATGAGGTGAAGCAGCGGGGCAAAGGTTTCTTCCTGCACAATCTCCCAATGGTTTTCTGATTCGGCAATGGCAGGGCGTACAAAACATCCTGATTCATACCCTTCGCCTTCGAGCACCTCACCACCATAAATAATTTTGCCACCTGATTTCACCACATCTTCCTGCGCAAGTCTGAAAGCTTCCACGGCGGTTTTATCAACAAGTGGCCCAACATGGGTATTTTCGTCCAACGAATTACCAATAGCCAATTGCTTGTATGCCTTGATAAGTTTTTCTTTAAAAAGATCGTAAACTACCTCGTGGATGATGAGACGGCGTGTTGATGTGCAGCGCTGTCCGGCAGTTGCTGTTGCGCCAAACATGCTGGCTCGGAGTGCCAAATTGAGGTTGGCATATTGCGAAATGATAATGGCATTGTTTCCGCCCAGCTCAAGAATGGTTTTGCCAAGCCTTGCCCCCACAATATTATTTACACGTTTTCCAACCCTGGTCGAACCGGTTACCGAAACCATCGCGATACGGCGATCTTTCAGAAAATCATCGCCAACATATTTCGAACTTCCTGCAACGAGGTTCAGAATTCCTTCGGGTAGCTTGTTGGCTCGCATTACATTTTGGACAATATTATGTACAGCAATGGCCGAGAGAAAAACTTTTGAGGAAGGTTTCCAAAGCACCACGTTGCCGGCAATCAATGCAATCATCGCATTCCATGCCCACACAGCCACCGGGAAGTTGAAAGCTGAAATTACACCAACAATACCGAGCGGGTGGTATTGGTCGTACATGCGGTGCAGTTCGCGTTCGGAGTGCATAGTTGAGCCATAGAGCTGGCGCGACTGGCCAACGGCGAAGTCGGCAATGTCGATCATTTCCTGTACTTCGCCCAGACCCTCCTGGTAAACTTTACCCATTTCCCACGAAACCAGTTTCCCGAGCGGATCTTTATACTTGCGCAATTCGTTGCCTATCTGGCGTACAATTTCACCCCGTTTTGGGGCGGGCACCATGCGCCAGTATTTAAAAGCTTCCTGTGCTTTTACTACAATTTTTTCGTAATCGTCCCAGGTAGCTTGCTGTACACCTGCAATCAATTTCCCATCGTTGGGCGAAAATGATTCGAGCATTTCACCGCTGGTTTTAAACCATTCGTTTCCGTTGTGAGCTCCAGGGTTTACATCTTTTATCCCAAGCTCGGCAAGGGTTTTCTTCATGTTAAAATCTTTCATTTTTTAGTTCAGGTTAATGGTTAATTGTTAATCGTTATTTGTTAATCGTCTAAACATTAAAAATGGATTTTGGTTCAGTACAATCAAAATGGGATTATGTAAATTAGTGCGTTTTAGTTTGATTATTGAGTGTGGTTTGGGGAAGTCCCCTTTAGGCCAGCCTCGCCGGCTAGGCGGAGGATTTAGAGGATTTAGGGGTTTTAAGGCTTTTTGGACTGGTCTCATTATTTGTATTTTTGCCAAAAAATTAGTTTATGCAATTATCTTTAGATGCTAAGTTTGCGACTTATACTCCACCAAGATCTCAGTTATTAAAGTGGGTTGGTAATAAGCAAAAGTTTGCCGGTGCTATTAGTAAGTTTTTCCCCCTTGAGTTTGGGACACTCTACGAACCTTTTTTAGGTAGTGGTGCTATAATGGCTACCATTGCTCCAAAATCGGGAGTGGGTTCAGATATTTTTAAACCATTGATTTTAAAGAAGCTTTTGAAATGGCACAACCCGGTGATTTGATTTATTGCGATCCACCATATAGTCATAGTCAAAGCATTTTGTATGGTGCCCAAACTTTTAATCTTGAAGAACTTTTGGAAGCAATAGATGTTGCAAAATACAGGGGTATTCGTGTGGCCCTGAGTATTGATGGAAATAAAAAATCAGGGGATTATTTGTGTGATTTACCAATTCCAAAAGGACTCTTTGAGGAAGAATTTTACCTGTCTGTTGGTCGCTCGATGTTACGAAGATTTCAAATGGAGGGTCAAACCTTAGAATCCGAACTTGTTTCGGATCGCTTACTGCTGAATTATTCTGTTTAGTGTCTGTCCATAAAGTCAACATTTTTTGATTTAGGATTGATCCCGCGTGTGCGGGAATCGAAGATTTTAGATTGTGTTGAATATCACTAACATCTTATATCTAAAATCGTTAATCTGAAATCGTATATTTTTCTAAATGTAACTTTAAAGTCGAATACTATTTAAATTTACACTTGCCTACCTCAAGGCCAATAGGCTATTTCTAAATTCATTAAAAGCAAGGCTGATTTTATCATCTACTTGTTTGTGGAATTTATCAAAAGCTTCAACCAAAGATTTTCCCTGGATTGATAGCTCGGACATGCCCCCTTCTTTTCCGCCCCTGCTTTTGTTGAGCAGCGGGAAT
>Ga0208900_1000651_pt1 | contig 21091 bp, 12 predicted proteins | sample AntAceMetag02UKK_FD_184763 | JGI IMG/M metagenome (GOLD analysis project Ga0208900, IMG submission 184763) | Saline lake microbial communities from Ace Lake, Antarctica - Antarctic Ace Lake Metagenome 02UKK (SPAdes) (version 2) | ecosystem: Environmental > Aquatic > Non-marine Saline and... | reverse complement strand
GGCCGACACCAGGGTCATGGCCTCCACCGGACAGATGGTCACACATTTGCCGCAGCCCGTGCAATCGGCACTCTTTATTTCTGGGATAAAATTGGAGGTGTGAACCGGGTTATAAATGGCAAACCTGCGCGCCGCAATCATGGCCTCGCAGCAGCACCCGCAGCAGTTACAGATAAAATTAACCCGTTCTCTCACATTTTCTCCGAACTGGACCAGGTTTGACGCATAGGCCAGATCCAGAAGGTCCATCCCCTCGGCCGCATCCACCTTGCGGGCATGGCCGTATTTTATCAAAGACCTGGCCGAGGTGTTAAAGGTCATGCAAATATCCATTGGATTGTCACAAGCCTTGCCCACATGGTACATTTTATGGCGGCAGTAGCAGGTGCTGATCCCCATGTGGGAGGCGGTTTTGATCACCTCCGACGCCCGCTCATAGTCCATCACATGGATGGCATTCCCATTGGTCAGCACCGGTTCATGGACAAAAATACGGCCCAGCTGGGTATCCCCCAGGGTAAACAGATTTTTGATAAAATCCTCTTCCACGTTGAGATACTCATAAAAAAGCTCACTCAAACACTTTTGATCAATATCCTCGCGAACCCGCATCATGGAAAACTCAAAGAACCCGGCCATGGGCGGGGGCAGGACATATTGGGTGGTGCCGTCTTGATCGATGTCCACAAGAATGGCCCGAGATGACAGCTGGTCCAGAATTTTCAGGGCCTCGGACAGGCCCATCTTCCAGATGTCTGCGGCCCGGGCGGCCGTAAACGGCCGGATGGGAAGAAGGGAAACAAGCCGGGCTTCTCGTTCCGAAAAAAGCATGGCCAGAATTTTGTTCAACAGTTCAGATGGCGGCGCGCCTTGGGGAAAACGGTTCAAGCGTTCCGTAAGGTCTGAATAATCGGATTTAGCAGTGTGATGTGCCATTGTCTCAATACCCCCGAAAAGTTAAGCCTCAGTTCATGATCTTTCTTTCTGCCTCCACTTTTGTTTAAACACCAGGACCACAATAGCCCCCACCGACAGCCATAAATCCCAACGGCAAAATAACATAGTGGAACAAGCTGTCCACCATGGCGGTCTTTGGATCCTTCTCCAGATAGAATACGCGTATTTTTTCGCCTTTTTCAGGGGCATAAAACCAATGGGTTTTTGCCTTGCTTTTTTAGGAATACACATTCCCCTGGAGATCTTTATATTCGACAAAGGGTCTGCTGCCCAGCTCCATGCCCCGGGCAGGCTTATCAACGATCCCATAAACCGCAATTGCCTGGGAGCGAAAAACGCTGTAGGCATAGAGTTTGTAAGCACAGGGAACCAGAAGAATCAATCCGAAAAACAACATCAATAACCGGGTCATAATATTCCCCAAACCGGTTGACTTCATTTCTGATCCTGTCCTTTTGAAAGGTGACATTTATTCCTCCTCCTGGTAACGAGGTACTCTTTTTCATACATAGAAAAGTAAACTTAAGCAACCCATAAAAAGAGGAAACGGTTCAAGGTAAATTCATCACCAGGTCTTCACCGGATAATTTCCAGATTGAACTGTTTGGCCATGTCCAGTGAGCGCCTGAATTCTTCCGGCCTTAAACACCTTGAAAGTTCTTTAATTTTAAAGGCGTCTCCCATGGGATGGTATTGGGACATGATATTCACATGGGTATGGGCGGAGACCTTTTCTTTTAAGAATTTTAAAATATGATAGGTCCCATCCAGATTCCCGGGCATGACAAGATGCCTGACAATAAGTCCTGAGCAGGCAATGCCCTCCCCGTCCACCGTGAGATCCCCCACCTGATCGTTCATTTCCCTGACAGCTTTCCTTGCCGTCTCAGGATAATCCCGGGCATGGCAGTACTTTTTGGAAAGATCCGGGTCCCAAAATTTAAAGTCCGGCATGTAAATATCAATGATATTTTTTAAAATACCCAGTGTTTCAAGACTTTCATACCCGGAACAATTGTAAACAAGAGGGATATTCAATCCATGGTCGACGGCGATGTCCAACGCCTTTAAAATATTGGGAACAACATGAGTGGGGGTCACCAGGTTGATATTATGGCACCCTTGTTTCTGCAAATATAGCATGATGGATGCGATTTTTTCATCCTCAACCGCTTGCCCGATATCATATCATCCCGTTATTTTTTGAAGTCTGTTTCAGACAGTTTCACTAATACTTCCCAGTATCCGCCCTTTTTCGAACCTATTCTTCTTAAAACACCCATCTCTTTTAGTTTTTTCATGTTTGTTTGTATATTTCTCACGGTAATTCCTACAATTTCCGACAATTGTTCCTGTGTAACGTTTTTATTTTCCAGTATGGCTTTTAAAATACGGATTTGTTTCAGGGACAGGTTGAAGCTTTTTCTTACGTCTTTTCTTACGTCGTATGGAATGTTTTCTACGTCTTTTTTTGCGTCGTATGACCGTATATCCTTTAATTCAACCCTGAAAAAATCACCCGCCTCACTGATTTTGTACGTCGCTGTTTTTAGCTCATTGAGTTTTCTCCGGATGCGGATAAATCCGGTGCCGTATTTTTCAATATCGCCGGTCAAAAAAAATGCTTCTGCCAGCAGCTTGTTCCGGATGGAAGAAATATAATCATCTTTTTCCAGGTCCTTGAGGGTAAGGCTGCCGAATAAGGTTCCCGGATTTGAAAACACAATCCTATCATCAAAAATTTTAATCACAATATCGGTTGAGTGTTTATAATCCCTATGTACCACGGCATTCAGTAAAAGTTCCCGGATCACGTCCAGGGGGTATTGCCAGATTTCCTTACGCTCAAGGCTGCCGTCAAATTCAGAGGAAAGATTAATGTGCTTTTTAATAAAAATCAGGGCCTCTTCAAGCGCCAGCAAAATCGGTGTCCTGACCAACAAGTCATCAATAATCGTATCCTCCGCCTTAAACCGCCCGATATGAATGGAATATCCGTGATTCCCGAACAACAGCATGGCAGCAAGGGTAGGCTTAAGAAGTCAAACAATCACAAAGGACACTTAGTCAAAAACCGCCCCCTTTGCAAGGATAAAAGAGATCACGGATTATTAAAAATATATCTTGCTGTCTGTAAATTTTCACCAGCTAGAAAAAACAGATTTCGGAACCTAAGCCTAAGACATTCGTTGGCAAAAGGATCCTCGAAAAATTTCAACAGGGTTTGAAAAGGGGTGAAATACGGTTAAACTCGGTTAAATTCGGGAATAAAGCTTGATTTTTTCTTTTTACATGGGTACGCTTAACCTTGTTTAATCGAATATGACCCGATTGTGCCCATTCAAATCCCTTTCGGGTCTATCTGTACAAGCCGCTTGAACGGCCTTAAAATTGGACGGCCTTAAAAAAGATGGAGTCAACAATGGAAGACAGATGGTTATCCGTAGATGAAATTGGGGAATATCTCGGCGTGAAAAGGGATACGATCTATAAATGGATAAGCGAGAAAGGCATGCCGGCCCAGAAAATTGGCCGTCTTTGGAAGTTCAAAAAAGACGAAGTGGACGAATGGGTGCGAAATGGAGGGGCAAACTCTTCTGAAAACAGCCCTGAACCTAAATCCTCAATCAGGAAATAACGATGCTTGGATTAAAGTTAAGAGAGGAATTTTTAGGTCCTCATATGCCTGGAACGGCCATCTCCTTGAGAACCAATGATAATCAAGGGGCGGCCCAGAAATCTGCTGATCATATTTTAAGTATCACCTATCCGACCGCTGATATTCAGACGGCACTCAAAGCCATTAACGAGAACCGAAGCGGATGTCCCATCGTACTCATGGGGGACCGTGGCCGCGGCAAGTCTCATATCATGGCCGTGATGCACCATGCCATCAATTCTCCGGATATTGTCGGGGAGTGGTTTAACGATTGGCGTAAAAAATTAAACCAGGATCTATTGCCCAATATTCCCATTACCCAGGGCTTTCTTGCTATTTCAGAACCGGTTCATAACCATGAATACCCGTTGCTCTGGGATCTGATTTTTGACCGTCACCCCAAAGGGGATTATTTTAGGGGGCAGTTTGAAAACATGGATAACCACCATGTGCCGCCACGATCGCTCCTGGAAAAAATGTTTGAGGCACAGCCCACCTGCCTGATTCTTGATGAATTTCAGACCTGGTATACCGGGCTTCCCACAAAGGACAAAAAAACCGGAACAAATCCCCAAAAGTTGGCATTTAATTTTGTGCAAAACCTTTCGGAGATTGCCAAGGATCGTCCGGATATCCTGATTTTTGTTATCTCGGTTCTGAACAATCAGAATGAAGTGTTTGCACAGGTGCATCGCCAGACACCGGTTCTTATCGATTTCCGTGGTCCTTCCGCAAAAGAGGACCGCCAAAGACTCATGCTCCATCGTCTGTTTGAAAATCGTGTGAATATTTCCAATGATGATGTCAGCACCATTGCCGGTGTCTATGCAAGCGAACGATTTCGCTTGCTGCATGCAGACAAATCCAATGCAGAAAGCGATCGAATTCAAAACCAGGTGTTTGAGTGCTGGCCGTTCAGCCCGGAGCTTATTTCACTTCTGGAAGATCATATCCTCATGTCCCAGGCGGCCCAAAATTCCCGTGATATGATTCGAATTTTAGCTCAAGTTTATAAAACCCGTGGAGAGTCCACACCGCTGATCACACCGGCAGACTTCTTTATTGACGGGGAGACCGAAGCAGTTCAATCACTCATAGATTCCATCGCACAACAGGTGGGGCAGGAGAAATTAAGGGAAATTGCCCAACGCAATCTGGAGGCGGTTCAGGCAACCGGCGATCCCGTTCCCAATGCCAGGGGGTTGATCAGTTCCATTTGGATGCGCTCCATGTCGCCGGGTAAAAATCAGGGAGGTACACCTGCATTGCTTCACCTGGATGTTACCCGGCAGGACAAAATGGATGACAATGCTTTCCAGGCAGAGTTGACCCATCTGATTGAAAACAGCATTAATATCCACGGAGATGCCGTCCCTGACGGACCGTTATGGTTTGGGCCCCATGAGAATCCGCGCTCAAAGATTAGGGCCTGTGCCAAAAATGATAAGCTATGGCATCCCGGAGCCGTTCCAACGGCAGGGCAAACCGCCTATCCCAAAAAAGGCCTTGATCACATCAAAAACACATTAAAACATCTTCTGGTTCAGGAAATAAATGAACCTTTATCCAGGGTTATTGTTCTGGGCCTAAACTGGAAGGATGATCCCTGGTCTGATGTGGAGGATGCAGACACCCCCTCCAAGTGGGACAGGCCGGTCTTAATTGTCATTCCGGAACCGCTGCCGGCGGGGGACAGCCTGAACACTACACTTGGGAGATGGCTGGCAAAACAGGTCCCCAACAAACGAAATACCGTCCGGTTTCTCTTGCTTGGAATGGATGAAACCGGTCTTTATTCAGACAGTCAATTAACCTATATGGCAAGGTGCAGTTTTCTTTGTTCCCTTGAAGCCTGGGGCGTTGAGCCGGTCTATCGCAGCTTGCACCAGGATTTTGATCAGCCGTTCAGACAAATCCTTAAAAAAAGATATCAGCGGTTTGCCGTTTTAAGACAATGGGATTTCCAATCTCCGGAAAATTGTGTCTTTGATATCGAAAAGATTACCGAACAAGGTGCCGCCATATCCAAAGCCGTCGAAAACAAGATTCTTTCCGATCTTTTTGATCAAACCGAATTTAAAACCTTTGTGCTTGCCCGGGCAAAAGACGCTGATTTTGTGGGATCCCTGATGGACGATTTAATGGAACCGCCTCCACCCGGTGCCGGAATTGCGATTCCATTTCTTGGTGAAACACGGACCTATGAATTTATCATCGACATTGCTGCCCAGGGAGATCTATTTTTGAATGTCGGTGGCAATTGGATCGGCCGCCGGTCGGAAGATTCAAGCCAGGATGATGCCAAACACTATATTCGCCCCAAGGTATTTCGGACAGGACAGGAAATGCGGCAGATTCAGCTGGGCCTTCCCGGATCGGTCGGCGGCAGTGCGGTTAGTGTTCCCCAGCCAAAAGCAGCAACGCCTTTAACACCCTCATCTGGCGCACCATCCCCCAGCACCACATTTCCGGATGCATCAGGGGATCATCCCGTCGACGGCACTGACGAAGATGTGACAGGAAACACACACATCCCGAATTTCCCCGGCCTGCCCAATAAACCGTTCAAGATCACCCAGAACAAAAAATCCGATGAACCGGCCACAGGGATTAATCTTTCCGGTTGTTTTGAAAAATGGGGACTGGCCGCTGATAAAACCCTGGAGTGTGCAACCCTAGAATTTAACGGCCTAACCGCCCAGCAGGTGAAGCAGATTCTGCAAAGAATCCCCTCAACCTTTAAGGCGTCCCTTAAGGTGAGTTTTCAGGAAGGAGAAGATGCATGAATATCCCCTGGCACGATATCATTCTGGATTCATCCTCTCCTGAACGAGCATGGGAAGATATTTTTGATTCCCTGCTGAAACTTTCCCGGGTCACAAGTTCTCCGGTCACATTGCACAATGAAACCATCGTTCCCGACCGCCTCCTTTCGGAGGCCGCCTGGAACCTGTGGCATGCCTATCCCCAGGCTGCCGTAAAAGCAAGCGGCAAATTAAAAGCATGGTGCCAGACTCCTGGTTCCTCGGGCAAGGCGATCCTGATTCTGGATGCATTGTCCCTCAGGGAACTTACTCCCCTCATTGCCAGCGCCAAAACCCGCGGCATAGACCCCGTACGCATTGAGATCGCAGGTTCCCAATGCCCGTCCACAACCGGTCATTTTGCCAAGGCGCTGGGGATACCCTCCCGAAGCGCCCTGGCCAATAACGGCAAGCCGAAAAGTTTTGACCTGTTTGACCAGTGTTATACCGATGCTCTAAGCATTCCCTTTGAAGACTGCTCTCTTCCCCCGGCTTCCAATATCCTGATCTGGCACAGCTGGCTGGATGATTTGATCCATCTCCAAAAAAAGGCACCCGATCAAATTTCAAAAATAGCCGAAACAACCTTACAGTCCGATGGCTTCTGGAGTTTTATCAACAAACTCAGGCAGGGCCGCAGCCTGGTTATCACAGCTGACCATGGATATGCCGTGAGCAAACTTTTTTCCTCCAGCGTCTCAGACAAAGATGCCGTCGCTCTTTTGAGAAAGACTCTGGGCGCCTCCAGAAACAAATCGGCCGGACAGGAATGGCAATCCCGGTTCATGCCCCCCATTGTCATGACCCATAACCAGCAACACATGGTCATGGGCCAGTGGCACTGGAAGGTTCAGGGCGGGTTCCCCCTTGTCTGCCATGGCGGGATGAGCCTTTTGGAAGTTGCCGTACCCTTTGTGGAGTTACCCCCGTTATGAGCAAAAATGACAAATCCTATGCATTGCCCGGAATGGATCTGCCCCAGCCGGAAACACCCGTGTCTGAAAAGAAAAAGATTCAATCGGCAAAATCCCGCGCCCATCTCCCGGAAAACCTGGGCAAAGCCATCCGGCTGAAGGTGCCAGATTTTTCAGATCCTGACCGTGCCCTAACCTGTCTTGAAGCGGATTTCCCCATTGCCCAGATCAATGCCCTGTCCAACCTTGAGGGAAATGCGGGAAAACCCATTTACCAAATGTCAAAATGGTGGGCCAGAAGGCGGTCAAGCGTGTTCCGTTCCCTGCTTATTGCCGCTGCCACCCAGGCCCCGGAGGATTTGACAGAAGCAGGTAAAAAAGTATGGGACCATTATTATTGCAACCACCAGAAGGCCGGTTCCTTTAAAAAACTGCGGGTTCTCGACTGTTTCATGGGCGGCGGCACCACCCTGGTGGAAGGATCTCGCCTAGGAATGCAGATGACCGGCGTTGACCTGAACCCGGTGGCCTGGTTTGTTGTCAAAAATGAACTGGCCTGTAGCGACCCTGTACAGGTAAAAGCCCTTTTTGATCATATTGAAGCCCAGGTGAAACCCCAGGTTCAGCCCTTCTATACCACCACCTGTCCCCGGGGCCACAAGGGGCGTTGGATCGATATCGCAACCAGCCGGACCGTTGAGGTAAACCCCCTTGAAATGCCAACAAAAGACCGGTGCCGCTACCGCTGGGAAGGACCGGAGGTGATTTATACCTTCTGGGCAAAACACGGCCCCTGCCTGGCCAAAGGCTGCAGCCACCGCACCCCGATCTTCCGCACACCTGTGGTGGCTGGAAAAAAACTTTCCTGCTTTGCCCTTGAATGCATCTGCCCTGGCTGCGGCTGTCAATTTGATGCGGAACTGGGCGAAACCCGAATGGCCCCGGGTGCAGACCGGGTGATTATTGATTCGGAACCTCCTTTCACCGAACTGAGCCAGCCCTTTGCCCAGCTGCTAAAAGAGTATGATAAGGGCAAGGCCTGCGACACCATTGACCGGACCTTTGCCCTCAAAGCCCTTATCAAAGACGAACCTGGATTGAACTGCCCCCATTGCAAAACATTTGCCGGGAAAAGGGTGGATACCGTATTGGACAACCATATCCAGGCCGTCCGGGTGGCCCAGCGAAAGAAAAAGGATTTCAAAATCAAACGAAAGCCGATTCAGATGTATCTGCTCATTCATCCGGAGTGGCTCAAAGGGGCCCAGGGGTTTGAAAACGACCGGGAGCTGGGCGGCTATGCAGAGGCGCCTGCCCAAGATACGGCAACATGGTATGAAAAACGCCTGGACCATTTGTCGCTGGTTGAGGTCCGGGGGGAATCCCTGCCCGATGAGATCATTCTTCCCGACGGGACATTGATGGAGACCGGACTTGGGACTGTTCCCAAAAGAGCTCATTTTATCTGCGCCTCCTGCGGACGTGAGAACAACACTCTGGAAGCAGTCCGGCCGACCCAAAAAACAGCCCCGGTTGCAGCCTATACTTATCAATGCCATTGTCCACAATGTGAAGCAGATGGATACAACTACGGGGGAAGATATTTTAAGGTAATCGATAAAAAAGATATCCAAAGGCTCAATCAATCCGAGTATGAATGGAGCCAGCGATCAGATGAGGACCTTAACGAATATTGGCCTAAATCTGAACTCTGGATTTCATATATGACGCATAAACTCAATGGGGGAATTCCCAATTGGGGGTATACCCATTGGTGGAAAATGTTTAACTCCCGCCAACTGCTGGTACAAACTCAGTTACTCAAGGCCATAACTGAAGCACCAGAGGATTCATGGCCATTGGATGTTAAAGAACAGGCATTGGGTGCATTTCAGCAGTATCTTAGAAATCAGAATATGTTTTGTTTTTGGGATATCGGATACGACAAGCTGGTGCCTATGATGTCAAATGCCAATTTCCATCCAAAAATGCTTTTAATAGAAAATTGTGTTTTCCACAAATTCGGTCGAGGCAATCTTGAATCAAATCAAGACATCGCTAATTCCGGTCTTGAATGGGCTAACAATCCATGGGAACCTGTTTTATTACCAAAGACCGCAACAGCCAAAAGCACAAGAGAAGAACTTGGAGACCCGATTATCCCGGGCAATGAACCCTATTGCGGATCCTCAACCGATCTATCAATATTGGGTGATGAAAAGTTTGACCTAGTGATCACCGACCCGCCATTTGGCAATAATCTGTTTTATGCGGATCTGTCAGATTTTTTCTATGTCTGGCTACGCATTCCCCTACAAAAATGGTATGCAGGATTGCCGGAAGCCAAATACTTCGAGCCTGAACGAACGCCCCACAGCATGGAGGCCATTGATAATTCTGTTGAACACCCGGATGATCGGGATCCTTTTGAAAAATCCTCGTTGATCGAGGGTAAACACCTTGAAATAATCCGTGAACTCAGTGAGGATGATACCCTGGAGGAAAAAAATCAAAACCCGTTCTTTCGGCCGGTGCCTTCCAGTGATTTTTATTGCCAGACCTTGTCTGCCTGCTGGGCGGAAGCCGGACTCGTTCTCAAAGACGGGGGCATCATGGCCTTTACCTTTCATCACAACGAGGATCAGGCGTGGATCGACATTTTAAGGGCTCTTTTTGATGCCGGTTATGTATTGATCGCCACCTATCCCATCCGCAGTGATGAAACCAAAGGAGATTCCGGCGCTTTTGGAAGCCGAAAAATAGAATACGACATCATCCATGTCTGCCGGAAACGCCTGGACAAGATAGAGCCGGTGAGCTGGGCCCGGATGCGACGCTGGGTCAAGGGAGAGGCGGCACGACTGAAAGAGCTGCTGGAATATACCCACGGCAAAGAATTGCCGGAATCGGATCTGAGGGTGATCCTGAGGGGGAAATCCCTGGAATTTTATTCCCGGCACTACGGCCAGGTCTTTACCGGGGACGGCCAGATTTTGGATGTCCGGGAGGCGTTGCTGGGCATCAATCAGCTGCTGGACGATCTGCTGGAAGACAGCAGTCAAACCTCGGGTCTGCGGCCGCCCGACAGTGCGGAACCCACCAGTAGGCTTTTTTTGCGGATCTTTACCAACAAAGAGGAACTGGTCCGGGATGAATTGCACAAAACGCTTCGGGGAACGGGAATTTCCCAGGGAGATCTGGAGTCCAGGGGCTGGATCCGGATGGTGGGAAAAAAAGTGCATGGGGTACCGGTTATGGAGCGGTTTGCCTTTTTCACCGAACGGGGTAGAAACCGTAAGGTCATCAAAACCGATCTGGACCAGGCATGGTTCCTGATCGGGGCGGCTGCCCCGGATTCAGGGATCAAAATCGATACGGAACTGAACAATCCGAATCTTCGCATCAAGAAATCAACGGACGAGATTTTAAGATGGCTCGCCCAGGTTGTTCGAGACCCGGTCATCCGCCAATCCGCCCAGACGGCATTACAATTGGTGGAACACTGGCGCACGAGCAAAGACCGGCCCCGGACTATTCAACTCACCTTGTTTGATTCTCTGGAGGAGAATGACTAATGGACACAATTTCAAATACCGTATGGCAGCGGAAGGGATCCAGTATCATCTTTGATCAGGAGCAACTCGCCCCTTTTTTGGAAAAAGGAGCCGTGGTTTCCCTTTGTGACGCCCTGGGCTGGATGAAGGCTTTCCCGCCACTGCCACCGGTGAACGGGCAGACCATCGTCATCTGCGGAATTGAGACAATGCTTGAAACCCTTGCAGAGGATGCCGTTGATGATTTTTTGATCCAGCGGGTCCGCCCCCTTTTAATGAAACTGCAGAATCATTGGACCGCCTGCGGTGTTGTGCTGGGTTTTTCCTTTAACCCGAATAAATTTGAAGAGAGCCCCATGCAAGAAGAGGTGCTCTTCAAACGGGGAACACGGTCAAAGGTAAGATTGTCCGAAGGTCTCTGGGACGGCAGTGCAACTGTCAATATGAGGCGGATCGTAGACATTGAACGTAGGCCCGGGCAAGAAATTATCATCGGCTATTATGTTGCCAGGATTTCCTAACAGCAAACCATGAGGATAATTGATATGCAAGATACCAACTGGCCATATCCCGGAAGTAAATGGCAAAGATTTGACTTTCATACCCACTCGCCCGCCTCCCAAGACTACGGCCGCGCAAATGCAGCCCTGAAAGAGATCACACCTGAAGACTGGTTAAAAAGTGCCATGTCAGTCGGGTTGGATTGTGTGGTGGTTACCGATCACAATACAGGGGGCTGGATTGATCGACTAAAAGCCAAAAATCAAGCACTTCGGGATCAGACAGATAAGCCGGAATGGTTTCGTGATTTGACCCTCTTTCCTGGCGTTGAAATTACGGTTGCGGACAGCAGCAACCGGGTTCACCTGCTTGGGATTTTTGACCCATCTTGTGACAATCAGAAAATTACGGCTGTCCTGGGCGCATGCGGTATTAGTGACGGGTTTGGGGATGATGAAAATACATCAACCCGCAAAGGGTTTATCGACACTGCAAAACAAATTATAGAAGCCGACGGTATTGCGATTCCCGCCCACATTGACGGCCCAAAGGGCCTTCTTGAAAGCATTACCTCCCTGACACCGGAACTTGCAAAGAGCTTAAGTCTATTATTTGCCGCTGAATTTTGTGACCCCCATCTATTTGACCCTGCAGATCCGCCCCTTAAAAAAGCAGTGGATCAACTGGCCAAACTGGCTGGTTCCGATGCCCACCGGCCACAAGATATCGGCCGGCATTCCAGCTGGATCAAGATGAGCCGTCCATCAATAGCAGGATTGCGCCTTGCCCTGATGGACCATGAATTTTGCGTAAAAAATCAAAGTGAAACGCCCAACCATCTGCCGGATATTTTTTTGTCACAATTGACACTATCGTCCATGCGCCATTGCGGGCGGATTACGCCCTTGGAAATGTCATTGCATCCCCATTTTAATGCGGTCATCGGCGGCAGGGGCACAGGAAAATCCACGGTTCTTGAATCCATACGGATTGTTGCCAGAAGAGAGGCCGAATTAAAGCCTTTTGATAAACTGAATAACGAACTTGGACGTTTCTTACAGGGCCAAAACGGCCCTCAAAAAAATCGGGGTGTCATGCTGGACACCACACAGATTTTACTTAAAATCCATCGCCGGGGTAAGGCCTTTCAATTGCGCTGGCAATATGACGGCCAGGGCAGTGTTCTGGAGGAAAAAAATTCACTGGGCTGGCAGGAGATTGAAGCTGGTAATATTCATGACCGATTTCCCCTAAGCATTTACAGCCAAAAGCAGATCAATGAACTGGCCTCCAACCCGAGAGGACTCCTGGAGATTGTGGATCGTTCCTTTGAGGTAAATCGTGGGGAATGGGAGCACCGTTGGGAAGATGAGAAAAGCCAGTTTCTGCAACTTCAAGAACAACACCGAACACTGTTACGTCAGGTGTCAGAAGAACCCCGGATTCGGGTAAAATTGCAGGATGTGGAAAACGATCTAAAACAATATGAGGAAAAAGGCCACGGAGACATCCTCAAACACTATCAAAAGCGCAGTCAGCAAAAGAGCAGCCTGCCCGATGACCTGATTTTTGAAACCCTTTGTACCGGTATCCGTGACCTTGCCAAAAGTGCCGAGCTCTCTGATTTTCCTGCTCACCTGTTTGACCCAACAGATCCGACCGCAGACGAGATCAAAAACATTCACGACCAGACCGCCCAGGGATTGAAAAAGGTCAGAGAATCTCTGGAAACATTGGCCCAGGATGTTGAGACCTTGAAGAAACAAAAGAATAAACAAATGGCGGCAAGTGTTTGGTATCAATCCCTGCAATCAGGTATCAATTCATATAATGCGTTGGTGAAAGAATACGAAGAAAAGAAAAGCTTACTGAGTATTTCCCTCTATGGCGAATGGGTCCAGCAACGCAACCAATTGCAGCAACAATTAAAAAATTTGGATTCTGTGCGTAAAGAGATTCAGGCCATCAAACATCAAAGTAAGGATAAATTCCAGAAACTATTTGACCTGCGCCATGAACTATTAGAAAAACGAAGGCGCTTTATTGAAAAAGTCATTGGCGCGAGTGCGTTTGTCCGCATGGAACTTATCCAGTTTGGGGATGTAAACTCTCTTGAAGAAGAATATCGAAATCTGCTCAACCTGGGGGAGGGTAAATTTAACAGCTCTATCTGCGAAAATGATAGCAAGCAGGGCATCCTATGGGATCTTCGCACCTGGGAAGATTTGGGAAAAAGCGAGCCTGAAATAGCAGCGCTTATTTCAACGATCAAATCAGACACCTTTAAAATCGCCAATGGAGAGGTTTCGGGTTATCACGGTGCCTTTGATAATCGATTGCAAACCATCAAACAAACTCAGCCAGCAGCTTTTGATCAGCTTTTTGCCTGGTGGCCCGAGGATCTCTTGCGAGTCAAATATTCCAAAGATCCCTCTTCCGGACGCTTTGCCGATTTGGAAAAAGGATCTGCCGGACAAAAGGCCGCCGCCATTCTGGCCTTTTTATTAAGCCACGGCAGTGAACCCCTTGTCATTGACCAGCCCGAGGATGATCTGGACAATGCATTGATTTATGACCTGATTGTTGCCCAGATCCATGAGAACAAAAATAGACGTCAGCTGGTCATTGTAACCCATAATCCCAATATTGTTGTGAATGGGGATGCCGAGTTGGTGCATGTATTAAAGTTTGAAAACGGTCAGGTTCAAATAGACCAGGAAGGCGGCCTTGAAGAGACAAGCGTCCGTAATGCAATTTGTAATATTATGGAAGGCGGGCGGCAAGCCTTTGACAGAAGATACAAACGAATCACCATGGGGGGATAGATATGTTTGAAACAATCGATGCATTAATAACACAGATCCGGTTGGGTGAGGATTCGTCCCTGGAGTTGAAAAATCTGGAATATAAGGGAAACCAGGTGTTTGGGCCACACCGGAAGAGTATGGCAGACGAACTGGCCGCCATGGCCAATACGGCCAACGGCGTTTTTGTTTTAGGGGTTGATGACAAATCCAGATCCATCGTTGGTATTCCGGAAGAAAAACTGGATATCGTTGAAACATGGATCCGGGGAATCTGCAACGACCTGATTACCCCCCAGCTTTTCTGCCGAATCCGGAAAATCCCTTTGGTGGCAGATGATGGGGTTGAAAAAATCATCATTCGCATCGACCTGCCCAAAAGCCTATATGTTCACCAGAGCCCAAGTGGTTATTTCCATCGGATTGGCAGTTCCAAAAGGCAGATGACACCCGATGTTCTGGCCAGGTTGTTTCAACAACGCAGCCAGGCAAGGATTATCAGATTTGACGAACAATCAGTTACCACCGCGCCAAAAGAAACCCTTGAAAAAAAACTCTGGGAAAAATTCAGGCCCCCTTTGTCCCCGGAAAAGGATGAAGAATTTTTGCTGAAACTCAAGCTGCTGACCCAGGACGAAGACGGAAAAATCTGTCCCAGCGTCAGCGGTATATTAATGGCAAGTGAAGCGCCTGAAAAACAAATCACCAACGCATATATCCAAGCGGTTGCATACCGGGGAACCCAGAGAAATGCCGCCTATCAATTGGATGCCAGAGATATTGTCGGCCCTTTGGATGTCCAGGTTGCCGATGCCGTTCGGTTTGTGGAAAAAAACATGAAGATATCTGCGACGAAAGAACCCGCACGGCAAGACATTCCCCAATTTTCAATGCAGGCTGTTTTCGAGGCCTTGGTAAATGCCGTGGCCCATCGGGATTATTCCATTCAAGGCTCAAAAATCCGGCTGCATATATTCTTTGACAGGCTGGAGATCTTTTCTCCCGGGGCAATTGTGAATACAATGACAATTGATAGCCTTTCTCTTCGCCAGGCATCAAGGAACGAACTGCTCACAAGTTTATTGGCCCGCTGCCCCGTATCCATTGATACGTATAAAGGAGAACGTCGGTATATCATGGACAAACGTGGGGAAGGGGTTCCCATTATTCTATCAGAAAGCCAATTGCTTTCCGGGAAAAAACCCGAGTATCGTTTATTGGATGAGGCAGAGCTGATGTTAACCATTTTTGCCGCCAATCCAGCTTAATTTCGGAGCAACGGCCATGACCATAAAAAATTCTGATTCTGAACAAGTGGATTCCTTTTCTCCTGGAACCAAAGTCACCCATCCCGAACTGGGTGAAGGGGTTGTAACCGGTATAGACCGGAAAGATTTTTTTACAATTTTTTTCAGAGCCCATGGCGAACGGCAGGTACCCGCGGATTCCCTGACCGCTGTCATCGATCAATATGACCAGATCATTCAATCAATGTCTTGTATTACGCCGGAACGAATCGAAGCAATCTGGTTAGCACTTGAAGCGGAACAGCTTCCCCTAATGGACAGCGCAGCCACCTTGACTGCTGCAAAAGTAGATCTGCTGCCCCATCAGGTCGTTCTTGTACATCGGGTTGCCCTGGCAAGGCCCAAACGATTTTTGGTAGGCGATGAGGTGGGTCTTGGGAAAACCATTGAAACGGCCCTTATCTTAAGGGAACTTGCCTCCCGTGGGGAACTGACACGGGCGATTATGGTGGTGCCGGCCGGCCTGGTGGAAAATTGGCGGAGTGAATTGAACGATCTCTTTAATCTTGACTTTGAAGTGTTTGGAAGCGAAGGGGATGTGACGGACCGAAAATCAAATGCCTTTGCCAAACACAACCGCTTGATTGTTTCCATAGATACCCTGAAAAGACCTGCCCGAATAAAAAAATTACTGGATGCCCCTTCCTGGGATCTGGTTGTATTTGATGAAGCACATCATTTAAGCGTATACCGTAACGGAAGCCGGGTCAAAAAAACAGAGAACTTTAAACTGGCAGAAGCGCTTCGGGATCATTGCCGCGATTTGATTTTGTTGTCTGCTACACCCCACCAGGGGGATCACTTCCGGTTCTGGATGCTGATCCGTCTTCTAACGCCTGAGCTGTTTGAAAGCGCGGAAGATATGGTTGAAAACCGCCATCGGCTCAACGCAGTTGTCATTCGCCGAACAAAAGCCGATGCCTGTGCCCAGGACGGCAGCCCTCTTTTTGCACGACGAATGGTACATACCGAGGCATTTAATCTGGCTGGGCCGGAAAAAGAATTTTATAATAATCTGCTGGCATACCTGAGAGACGGGTATGATCTGGCAGCCCAGCAAGGCAATAAGGGCCGGGCCCTTGGCTTTGTAATGACCATTTTTCAGAAAATTGCTGCCAGCAGTTTTGCCGCAATTAAATCCACCCTCCAGCGCCGACTGCTCATGTTGACCATACAAGAATCAATAGAGCGGGATGAATTGCTGGATGTTGACAGAAGAAATCATCTATTGGAAGAAGCACGTCAGATCATTCATCTTATAAATCATCTGCCGTTTGATGCAGTCGGGAAAGCCCAATCAGAGCAGATTTTGGTAGATTCAAAACTTCAACTTCTCAAAAAAAGCAAAGAGGCTCTCAAATTTGTTAAAACAGCGGAAAGCTATTCTGACTCTGAAAGAATAGCAGCTTCAGGGGAAGAATCCGTGTCTTTGCTTGTTTCCCTGGCATTGCCCGAAGAACGATTCCGCATTCAAAAACTTTTGAACCATTTTCCTGAAGGCCCGGAAACAAAATCTAAGATGCTTATTACGGCATTGTCTCAAATATGGGCATATAATCCCGATGAAAAAATTGTTGTTTTTGCCACTTATCTGGGAACTGTAGATGCGATAAAAAAACATCTTAAACAGGTATTTCCGGATATTGGAGTGGATGTCCTTAAGGGAGGAGATCATGGTGCAAAAACGGCTGCCCAGAAGCGGTTCAAGAAACCAAACGGCCCGAAGGTCCTGGTTTGCACTGCTGCAGGGCGGGAAGGCATTAATCTTCAGTTTGCAAGGGTCCTGTTTAACTATGACCTTCCGTGGAACCCCATGGATCTGGAACAGAGAATCGGTCGTATTCATCGATATGGACAACACTCCACAGCCCAGGTGTACAATTTGGTGGCGGCTGACACCATTGAAGGACAAATTTTCCTGCTTTTAGAAGAAAAACTTGAAGATATCGCCCAAGCCCTTGGGAAAGTTGATGAACATGGCCAAATAGCCGAAGATTTGAGAGGACAAGTTCTTGGACAACTCAGTAGCAATCTAAAATATGACAGTCTTTACAAACAAGCTTTGGACGATCCTTCTCTCAAAAGAACCCGGCAGGAACTGGAAATTGCCATGGCAAATGCGAATCTTGCCCGAGAAGTTGTGTTTGAGCTATTTCAGGATTTGGACCGATTTCATCTTGGCGATTATCAAAAGTTTGACGATAAAGGTCATGGCATGGAGCGGTTGGTTGGTTTTATTTCCAGGGCAACGGGACTGGGTGGAGGCGAGTTCATCAAAAAAGAGCACGCCAATTGGGAGTTGAAGATATCCCCGGACAAATCCAGCCTTTTCACCACAGATCGAGACCTTGCCATAAAAGATGACAGCCTCAATTTAATCGGACTTGAGCATCCGGCCATTCAGGGTTTAATGGTTAAATATTCATCCCTTGATAATCCAGCAAGGGCAATTGCCGGTCAAATTCAAGGGATCATTGCACCCGGCCTTTTGTATGTCTGGTCTGTACAAACCCAGGGCAAGGATTCACACCTTACCAAGCATATTATTTCAATCGCCATTACAGAAGATGGTGATCGGGCTCCCTGGCTTGAAAAATTAGGTGAAAAACTGTTGAGTATAAACGAGATCAGAACCGGTGATATTAATAAATGGAAAATTTTAGCGGGAAATAATAAACAAAAAATCAGTGAAATTTTACATCGGGATTTATTGTATACCGGTGTGATTGAAGAAGACATGACCTATTCATCAAAGCTCCTTGCCCTCTTTGGAATACAAGCTTAAAAGCAAAAAAGCCCATTTCAATCGGTTATTTTAAATAGGTCACCCAGTGGGTGTCCTATCTGAATATTCACCCCAAAATAAAAATCGAACCGAAATTTAAATTTTTGGCTGATCCGTCACCTTGAAAACTGTTATTAATAAAAAGGAGTTAACGGCCATCCATTCAAACCTTAGCCAGAGCAAACCGAATATTTTTTCCAGACAAGTTTCTGATGATGGTTCCTTTTTCCTCAAGATATCTTAGGTGGGACAATGCTTCTCCGGTTGCAAACCACTGCTGGGCGATGGGGAAATCTTCCCAGCAGGAGGCCTTGATGTCCCAGCTCATTCTGGCCGCTGTTTCATAGGCGGACTGTGGGGCATTATCCAGGATGTTGCATATTTCATCCAGCCGGTTTTCATGGTGCCGTGTTAATTCATCAACACGCGATTTAAGGTCTGTAAACCCTCTCCGGTGACCGGGCAAGACAGACACCACCTCTAATTTACCTACCTTTTCAAGGCTCTGTAAATAACTTTTCAAAGGGTTTTCACGGTCATTCCAGCACTGAATATTGGGAGAAATATCGATGAGGACGTGGTCCCCTGAAATCAGAATTTTTTTGGCTTTTTCATACAGGCAGATATGCCCCAATGTGTGTCCCGGTGTTTCGATACAGGTGAATGTGTAATCGCCATAGGTCAATGTGTGTCCCTGGGCCAGGATCTTTGCCTCCGGTGCCCACTCAACGCCGAATCTGCTTCCCGGGTGTGCTTCCAATGCCGCTTTCAGCTTTCCTTTCGGGAATCCCTGCTGGTCCGCATTTTTGAGCATGGGCCCGAATCCCTGCCAGTTTTCAAGCAGCTCTGTTTCCAGACGATTAAAATAAACACGGGTGGTGGGTGTTTTTAATTTTGGGACCAGACTAAAATGGTCTGCATGAAAATGGGTGACAAAGATATCGGTTTGGGCAAGATCTATCCCCAGAAAATCCAACCCGGAGGTCAGGGTGTCAAAACACAATTTGTGATTAAACCCGGTATCAATAATCAGGCTTCGGTCAGGTGACCGCACAACATAGGAATTCAAATATTTCAACGGGCTGTCAGGCAGGGGTACTCGAATGCAAAACAATTCTGAACATATTTCTTTTACGATACCGGTTTTTTCCATAAAAATTTTTTAACCTTTTGTTATCACGTCGTCTGTGGCGTCGTTCTATCAAGTCATCTGCCATGAGGCTGCCAGAACCCAAGAACACCCCAAAAGACCTATGTATAGAACTGTTTTTCTACGGCTGCAATCATTTCTTTTTTTTTTAGTTTTTCATTGGATGCCAGCCAGGAGTTGACCATCATCCATCATGGATGGAGAAGGAAACTTTTTAATTGACAATTGTCCCCAATTGTCAATATGGTACCAACCGTTCAGTTTAATAGGTTTTCTTACCTCTAAATCAGGTGGTGATATGAGCAATAACGGTGAAATCTGGAGAGACGGCAATGGTGTCTGCCATATCGAGGCAAACAACAAATCAGATGCGTATCGCTTGATGGGATATGCCCACGGCAGGGACCGGGGGATGCAGATGCTGCTCATGAGAATTCTGGGACAGGGACGGGCATCTGAAATATTGGATTCCAGCGATGAGATGCTGGCCGTTGATACCTTCTTTCGAAGAATGAACTGGCACAGCTTGATATCCCAGGAGGTTGAAAAACTGACACCAGAAGCAATCACTGCCATGAATCACTATTGTGACGGTGTCAACACGGCTCTTACTGAAAAACGCCCCTGGGAATGCAGGCTTTTTGGCTACAAGCCGGAACCCTGGTGTGTGGAAAATTCCATCCTGATGCTGCGCATGATTGGCTATCTTACACTGGCCCAGTCACAAGGTGAGATGGAACGGCTTTTGATTGAGATGATTCAGGCCGGGCTGGATGAAGAAAAACTCCATGAATTGTTCCCCGGAATATTGGGCGAACTGGATATGGAGCTGATAAAAGAGATAAAACTTCAGGAACGGCTGGTTTCTCCCTCATCTCTCTGGAACATTGCAGCGCCCCTGGCAATGGCCTCCAACAACTGGGTGGTTTCCGGAACCAAAACAGCTTCGGGAAAACCGATTCTGTCAAATGATCCCCATCTGGAGATCAACCGCCTGCCCAATGTCTGGTATGAAATGGCTGTAAAAACAAGCGAGGGGTATGCTGTTGGCGCGAATATGCCCGGCATACCCGTTCTGCTGGTGGGACGGAACGACCAGGTTTCCTGGGGAGCAACCTATACCTTTATGGACGGGACCGATTCCTGGATAGAAAAATGCAGCAACGGAAAGTACCTGCGGGAGACGGACCAGTGGATCCCCTTTAGTGAGCGGATAGAAATCATAAAAAGAAAAAAGAAGGATCCGGTAACGGTGACCTTTTATGAGAACCCACATGGGGTGCTGGAAGGAGATCCCCACCAGGAGGGTTATTACCTCACAACTGCCTGGTCATCCTCTCGTTCAGGCGGGGTTACCCTCAACAATGCCATGGAACTTTTCAATATGAAAAATGTTGAGCAGGGTATGGGATGTCTGGGCAAGGTTGAAACCTCCTGGAACTGGGTTTTGGCAGACAAAAAGGGGAATATCGGATATCAGATGTCAGGCCTGATGCCCAAACGCAGACAAGGGATCAGCGGGTTTGTGCCCCTGCCGGGATGGGAAGTGAAAAATGATTGGCAGGGATTTGTGGAAACCTGTGACCTGCCCTGCTGTTATAACCCGGAATGCGGTTATTTTGTGACCTCGAACCAGGATCTGAACGAATACGGAAA
>Ga0208900_1000650_pt1 | contig 21109 bp, 11 predicted proteins | sample AntAceMetag02UKK_FD_184763 | JGI IMG/M metagenome (GOLD analysis project Ga0208900, IMG submission 184763) | Saline lake microbial communities from Ace Lake, Antarctica - Antarctic Ace Lake Metagenome 02UKK (SPAdes) (version 2) | ecosystem: Environmental > Aquatic > Non-marine Saline and... | reverse complement strand
TACTCTTAACGGCTACCAATTTGAATTTGGTCGTCTAATCAACCACAAACTCTATGCAAGCAGTTCGCAGCCCTATCAGGCAGGAGCTCTTTCAAGCCCCTATCCCTTTAGGGTAGGGGTTGTTGACCTATCAGTACCTAAGAAAAATTAATCCGGTATTTTAGTCAGACGAGTTTCCATATTTCATATTACCCATCGTATCAGATGAAAAATAAAATCTGTCAGCTATTTACTAAGTACCCGAGCATATATTCCTCAAAATAAAACCCAGAAATATCAATGGTATATGTCTGTGGAATACCGAAATATATATGTGTGGGTACTTATGATTATTTTTTATCGGGTACTTATTCCTTGGAATAATTAGCACTTAACCTATTTTGTCAACGGCCCGCTCCATGCGATCCAGCCCCTGCTTCAGGGTGGCCATGGGACAGCCAAAGTTCAGCCGCACATACCCTTTGGCACCAAAAGTAGCCCCATCATTTAGGGCCACCCCCATGGATTCAAAATATACGGCTGGGTTTTCAACATTCAATGCGGTTGCGTCAATCCAGGCCAAATAGGTGGAAGAGATGGGCTGCACGGAAAGTCCTGGCATTTTATTGATGCGCTGGTACACATAATCACGGTTTATTTTCAGGTAATCAACCAGGGCGGCCAGCCACTCCTCTCCAGATTCAAAGGCGGCCCGGGTGGCCACAAGCCCCAGGCAATTGACATGGGGTAGAAGACCCCGGCTGAAATTCTGGAATTTGTTTCGCAGGGCCTCATTGGAAATCACGGCAAAGGAGCAGCTCAACCCCGGGATATTAAATGTTTTGCTCGGGGCCATCAGGGTGATGGTTTGTTCCGGGGCTTTGGGATCACTCATCCATGTGGGGCAATGGCAGGCCGCATCATCCAGAATAAAATCCGCATGAATTTCATCGGAAAGCAGCAGGATATCATGGGCATGACAAATATTCACCAGGCGGGAAAGTTCCTCCTTTGTAAAAACAGTCCCACAGGGATTATAGGGACTGCAAAGGATAAAAATCCGGGTTTTAGCGGTGATGGCCCGTTCTATGCCCTCAAAATCAAAGACATATCGATCATTTTCCAACACCATGGGAACCTTAAGGCAGGTTTTCCCGGAGTTGCCCGGGGCAGCCAGAAACGGCGGGTACACCGGCGTTGTGGTCATGATATCATCACCGGCTTCACTAAAGGCATGGCACATGGCATTGATACCGCTGACAAGGCCCGGCAGCCACACAATCCAGGAAGAATCAATCTCCCAATTAAAGCATTTTTTCAAACGCTTTACCACCACTGCTTCCAATGCGCGGTCTGGACCAGGATATCCATAAACACCATGATTTACCCGTTCCTGCAGGGCCCAGTTCACCGCCGTGGGGGCTTTGAAATCCATGTCTGCCACCCACATGGGGATTACATCCTGCCCCTGGTATCTGTCCCACTTCTCACCGCCAGTTCCCCGGCGGTCAATTATCTCATCAAAATCAAACATCAACACTGCTCCTTAGTTTTTCACTTGCATATTCATTGAGAATCTGAGATTTACAACGTTTCCACAGACCCAACGATTTTCTCCACGGATGTAGCACATTTACCATCTTTTCCGCAATGGAATTAACCGTTACAAAAATAGCTATTCCGGGCTTGTAAGGCCGTATGAATAAACAATTCAAATGAGGATTTCATGAAAAACCCTTTGCTTAAAAATTCCTTGCTTAAAAATCCCATGTACATTTATCTGATGCTCCTTATAATCGCCTCCACCGCAGGTCTGCACGTATGGCGCACCCTTTTTGATAATTTTGCCGTGAATGTCATCCATCTGGACGGGGGGCACGTGGGCGTTCTACAGTCGGTGCGGGAGATCCCCGGATTTTTAGCCCTCCTGGTGGTGTACCTTCTTTTAATCATAAAAGAGCACCGTCTGTCAGCCCTTTCCGTAATTATTATGGGGATTGGGGTGGCCGTCACGGGCCTGTTTCCCACCTTTTATGGGTTGATGTTCACCACCTTGCTCATGAGCTTTGGCTTTCACTACTTTGAAACCACCAACCAGTCTCTGACCCTGCAATATTTTGACACCCAAACCGCTCCCATTGTGTTTGGCAAACTTCGAAGCATTGCGGCCCTTAGCAATATTGTTGCGGGAATGCTGGTATTCCTGGCGGCCCCCTATTTTTCCTACACCGGGCTATATTTGATGGTCGGTGGAGGGATGCTGGCCGTTGGTTTTTATGCCCTCACCCGGAATCCCACAGATAAATTCCTGCCCCCCCAGCGAAAGGACATGATTTTTAAAAAAAGATACTGGCTCTTTTATCTCCTGACCTTCATGGCCGGAGCCCGACGTCAGATTTTCATTGCCTTTGCGGTGTTTCTTCTGGTGAAAAAATTTGAATTTTCCATCCGTGAAATTGTGATATTATTCATGGTCAACAATATCATCAATTATTTTTTAAGCCCGTTCATTGGCAGATGCATTGTAAAATATGGAGAAAGAAAAGTGCTTTCTCTGGAGTACTTCAGCCTGATCTTTATTTTTGTTGCCTATGCAGTGGTGGATTCAAAACTTGTGGTGGCGTTCCTTTATATTATAGATCACATCTTTTTTAATTTTGCCATTGCCATCCGGACATTTTTCCAGAAGATTGCATCCCCGGAAGATATTGCCCCCAGTATGGCCGTGGGGTTTACCATTAATCACATTGCCGCTGTGGTGCTGCCGGTGATTGGGGGGCTTTTGTGGATTGTGGATTATCGGATTCCCTTTCTGGCGGGGGCGCTCATGAGCCTTGTGTCTCTTATACTGGTGCAGCAAATTAATGGACAACTGGCCATGAATCAGCCTGACACCCAGAGTAATTCGTGAGCCCCCCAAATATATCATAGTGGATTAGATTTTTGACCAGTCCAGAATCACCTTACCCGCTTGACCGCTGTTCATCACATCAAACCCTTTCTGGAATTCATCCACCGGAAATCGATGGGTAATAATGGGGGCAATGTCCAGCCCGGACTGTAAAAGAGTGATCATTTTATACCAGGTTTCAAACATCTCCCTGCCATAGATTCCCTTGAGGGTGAGACTTTTAAAAATCAGAAGATCCGTATTCAACTGCGGTTTGTCGGCAAATATACCCAGCATGGCGATTTTGCCGCCGTGGTGCATATTTTCCAGCATCTGATTCAAGGCCGAGGGCATTCCAGACATCTCCATGCCCACATCAAACCCCTCCCGCATGCCCAGCTCCTGCTGGATGTCCTTAAGGTCTTCCCGGGTAACGTTCACCGTGCGGGTGGCACCCAGCTTTTCTGCCAGGGCCAGGCGATAATCATTGACATCGGTGACCACCACATGTCTTGCTCCGATTTTCCGGGCAATGGCCGCTGCCATAATCCCAATGGGACCCGCCCCGGTGATGAGCACATCCTCCCCCACTAAATCATAGGAAAGGGCGGTGTGGGCCGCATTCCCATAGGGGTCCATGATGGATGCTACATCGTCATCCAGGAAGTCTGGAATGGGATAGACATTGATTTCCGGTATGACCAAAAATTCAGTGAAACAACCAATGCGGTTCACCCCCACGCCATGGGTATCAATGCACAGATGACGTTTACCTGCACGACAGTTGCGGCAGGTTCCGCAGGTGATATGGCCTTCCCCTGAGACCCGTTGTCCCGGCTTAAAATTTTTTACCCCCTGCCCCACTGCCACCACCTCCCCCACAAATTCATGGCCGATGACCATGGGGGTTTTAATGGTTTTTTGGGACCAGGCATCCCAGTTATAGATGTGAAGGTCTGTGCCACAGATGGCGGTTTTTTTTATTTTAATGAGAACTTCTCCGGGACCATGGATGGGTTCCGGCACCGTCTCAAGCCATAGTCCAGGTTCGGGTTTTGCTTTTACGAGTGCTTTCATTTTAAATAACCCCCAATTCATGGCCCACTTTTTTAAAGGCGGCAACAGCTTTATCAATGTGGGCTTTATCATGGGCCGCAGATATCTGGGTGCGGATGCGGGCCTGTCCCCTGGGTACCACAGGAAATGAAAATCCCACCACATAGATCCCCTCTTCCAGCATCCCCTGTGCCATTTTGCCAGCAAGCACTGCATCCCCAAGCATCACCGGAATAATGGCGTGATCCCCGGGCACCAGATTAAAGCCCAATTTTTCCATTTCAGATCTGAAATAATTGCTGTTTTCTTTTAATTTACGACGCAGATCGTCCCCTTCTTTGAGTAACTCAAGGATTTTCAGGGAAGCCGCTGCAATGGTGGGTGCCAGGGTGTTGGAAAAAAGATAGGGCCGGGATCGTTGCCGGAGCCAGGCAATGATTTCCTTTCGCCCGCTGGTATATCCCCCGGATGCACCGCCCAATGCCTTGCCAAGGGTACCGGTGATGATATCGACTCGATCCTGCACCCCGCAGTATTCCGGGGTACCGCCCCCTTTTTCGCCCACAAATCCCACAGCATGGGAGTCATCCACCATGACCAGGGCATTGTATTGATCCGCCAGATCACAGATTCCCTTAAGATTGGCAATGGTGCCGTCCATGGAAAAAACGCCGTCTGTGGCGATGACAATGTGACGACATCCCTGATCCCGGGCCGCCTTGAGCTGCACTTCAAGATCGGCCATGTCGTTATTTTTATACCGGAACCGATGGGCCTTGCACAACCGTACACCGTCAATGATACTGGCATGGTTCAAGGCATCGCTGATAATAGCGTCTTCTGCCTGGAATAGAGTTTCAAATAATCCCCCATTGGCATCAAAACAGGACGAATAAAGAATGGTATCTTCAGTGTGTAAAAATTCGCTGATGGCCTTTTCCAGGGTTTTATGCACAGTTTGGGTACCACAGATGAACCGCACCGAGGCCATGCCGAATCCCCAGGTGTCAATACCCTCCTTGGCTGCGGCCATTACTCCGGGGTGATTGGCAAGCCCCAGATAATTATTTGCGCAGAAATTAATTACCTGTTGTCCTCCGGTAACGGTGATGTCCGCCTGCTGCTGGGAGGTGATGATTCGTTCTTCTTTGTACAGACCTTCGACCTTTAAATCTTCGATCTGTTGGGCCAGATCTTTGAGAAATGCATATCCCATGGTTACTCCTTTTTTTCGGTGTATCGATTAACTTTTTAAAATTTTATATGAAACTCCGTCCAACAAACTGGAATCATGAGAGTTTCAATTTTCGTTGTGGCTGGTTGTTACAGCCTTGCAGGTTATAGACCAAGTCCCTTTTGAAATATGATTCAGTGAGGAGTCAAGCTCGACTAGTGCCGTACCCCTTGAGCTTTCTCTGAAGAGTTTTACGTCCAATTCCCAGCACTTTTGCGGCATGGGTTCGATTATCTTCCATTTTGTCCAGCACATACAGGATATACTCTTTTTCCATATCTGCCAGGGGCCGCAGCGTATTTTTTCCAGGCATTTCCCCAGTAACCTCCGGCGCAACTTGTCTGCCAAGTGCCCCCAGGGTCAGGCGGTTTTCTTTTTCCATGAGAACTGCCGAAGCCATCATGTTCTTAAGCTCTCTGACATTCCCCGAAAACGGGTATGATAATAAATAGTCACCCAGTTCATGGGAAATGGCATTGATTTTTTTTCCTGTCTCGCCGGCGTAACGCTTCAAGAAAAGTTGTGCCAGGGGCAAAATATCTTCTTTTCGCTCCCGCAGGGGGGGAAGATCGATGTGGAACATGTTAAGCCGGTGGAACAGATCCGACCGGAACCGTCCGGCTTCAATTTCCTGCCCTACATCCCGGTTGGTGGCCACCAGAAGCCGCACATCCACATCCACTGTGGAGGTACTTCCCAGTCGATAAAACTCCTTTTCCTGGATGACCCGAAGCAATCCGCCCTGGAGGGAAATATCCAGATCTGTAATTTCATCCAGAAAAAGGGTGCCGCCCCGTGCCGATTCAAAAAACCCTTTTTTATCTCCCGATGCGCCGGTGTATGCCCCTTTGCGATGGCCAAACAGCTCATCTTTAAACAATGTTTCACTCACAGCACCCATATTGATGGCCTTAAAAGGGCCGTCCTCACGGTTACTTAAAGCATGAATCTTCCGGGCTATCATCTCCTTGCCGGTTCCCGACTCACCCGTGATCACCACACTGTATTCCGTGGGGGCCACAATTTCCACCTGGCGAAGGACCCTTGCCATGGAGTGATCTTCAGCCACCATGTCACTGAACACCTGGGGATACTCAAGATCGGACAGGTCTTGTTTTCTCTCAAATAAAGACAGGCCGGTTCTAAGGCAATATTGCTCCATGGCCCGTTTAATGAGAATCACAAGCTTTTCTGTGGGGACCGGCTTTGTCAGGTAGTCATAGGCCCCGATCTTCATGGCCTCCACAGCGGAGGCAATGTCTTCATGGGCCGTAACAATGACACACTGGGTATCAAAAAAGGCCTCTTTGATCTGGGCCAGAAGCTCCAGACCTGAAAGGTGGGGCATTTTTAGATCCATCAGAACAAATTGGAAGCGATGGGAAGCAAGCAAACTCATCACCTCACGGCTGTCTGAAACCAATGCAGGTTCCGGCATGCCGGTGCACAACAAAATTTCCTTGATGGTCAGGAGAAAACCAGGATCATCATCAACAATAAGGATGGGCGTTTTTTTAGGGGGAATGGATATCACGTCTGCCTTTTGATAATTTGGATTTGTTTTATTATAATTTTGCTTCCAGCAGTTCCATCACTTTTTTCAGTTCCGATAAAGCGTCATCGGCAGCAACCTCAATGACGGGCCAATCCGAGGTTTGGGTCCCTGCCTTCTCAAGCCTCTCAAAGGCCTGTCGAGAAGCCATGGCGCAGATTCGGGCACAGGCGCCTTTCAATGTGTGGGCTGAAAACCGAACTGCCTCGGTGTCCTTGGCCTGGAGAGCTTGTTCAACTGTCTCCACCAAAGCTGGCGTTTCGGTAAGAAATATACCATAGATTTTTTTTAAAAGTGCATGATTCCGGGCAAACAATTGTAAAGCTCCTTCTTCATCCAGCTCTGGCAGCACATGTGTTGCCGTGGCTCCCTTTAGTCTGTTTGTTTCAAGAACCGCCTTGAGGCTTGAAATATCCACCGGTTTAGGCAAAAAATCATTCATGCCTGCTTCCAGGCTCTTTTGACGATACTCCTCCAGCACATGGGCTGTCATGGCCACAATGGGAAGGGATTTATTTTTTTCCCCGGCAACTCCTTTGCGAATCTGTCGGGTGACAGAAAGGCCGTCCATCACCGGCATTTCAATGTCCATGAGAATTAAATCAATATCATTGGCCTGGAGGGCTTCCATGGCCTTATGACCCTCCTCTGCGACAATCACCCGGTGTCCCAGCAGTGCCAGATATTCCCGGGCTACCTCGGCATTCACCGGACAATCTTCCACAAGAAGCACCAAAAGGGGATGGTGAGGTTCTGTCCCCCCTGGACTTTTTAGAGACTCATCCTTGTTCTTAAAAATAAGGGCAGATGCATCAATGGAATCGGAATCGGAAACGGAAACGGAAACGGAAACGGAATTGGTGGACTCTGTTTTTTTCAACGGCAACTGTAGAACAAAACGACTCCCCTGTCCCGGTGTACTCTCAAGCTCAATGGTGCCCCCCATGAACCGGGCCGTTTCCCTGCAGATGGCAAGGCCAAGGCCGGTGCCGCCATATTTTCGGGTGGTGGAGCCTTCTGCCTGGGTGAAACTGTCAAATACCCGTTCCTGTTTTTCAAGGGGAATGCCTATGCCGGTGTCCCAGATGTTGAAAACCAGCACACAAGGGGTGACAGCGTCATTCATCCGTGGGCTGGAATCCTCAGCATCTGTTTGGGGAGGAAGGGTGCCCAATTTATTTTTATCCTTATCCTTATCTTTATCCGTAGTGGCATCCTCTGATTTTTCTACGATGATCCCCACGGAACCCTGGGGGGTAAACTTCACGGCATTGTCCATGAGATTTCCCAAAATCTGACGAAGCCGCAAGGGATCTCCCCGGTAATGCCCCAGGGTGTCAGGGATTTTTTTCAATGTAATATCAAGATTTTTTTTCCGGGCCTGTTCCGAAAAACGATAGGTGTGATGAATGTCTTCAACTAACTGATCCAGATCAAACGCCTGCTCCTGGATTTTCAATTTTCCGGATTCAATGGTGGACAAATCCAGAATATCGTTGATGATTCCAAGGAGGTGCCGGGCAGAGGTTTTCACTACATTGAGATTTTTAATCTGATGGGTATTAAGGGGGGATTGAAGGGTGATCTCGGTCATGCCCAGAATGGCATTGAGCGGGGTTCTGACCTCATGGCTTAACCCGGCAAGAAATTCACTTTTGGCCCGATTGGCGGCCTCGGCGGCTTCCCTGGCTTTTCGCATAACCCCTTCTCTTTGTCGAACCTGACGATGCCACAAAAAAATCAATAACAGCAATACCCCACTGCCAAAAATAATTCGTAACACCATCTTTCGCACATAAACAGGATCAAGAGCACGGCCGCCATGGGAGAGCCATTTTTGACGAATCTCATCAGGCTGCTGGCCTAAGAGATCTGCCATTCCCTTATTAATACGGCTGATGAGATCGGGATTATAATTGCGAACAGCCACCTTGATCTGCTTTTCCACCAATGGTGTCTCAACCATCTTAAAGGTTCTGGGCATTCCCAGTTGGTTCAAATGGTTTGAAATCACCGGAGGAATTCCCACAAACACATCGACTTTTCCAGATTGTGCAGCCAGGATCATCTCCTGTGTACTGTCAAACCCAATAATGCCCACCTGGGGGGGCACAAAACGGCCTAACCACCCAAAAATCCATGTGTCACGCACCGCTCCCACCCGCCACTTTCCAGTGGTGGCAGAAGCCTTTCTCTTTATCAAAGGTGCCTGATTTTTTATCAGGTTCTGTAACGTCTCCCCATGGATCTGATCATCCGCAAGATAGATATGCCATGCATATGGATACCATGGATCTGAAAAGCTGACCCAGTCCTGCACCACCACGTCATTTGGCAATGTACAGAGGATATCCACAATGCCATCCTTCAAGGCTTTTACGGCATCGGATCTGTCCATAATGCGAAATTCAATGTGGGCACCCATGCTTTTTGCACAAATTTTCCACATATCCACAAACATTCCCGAGGGCTGTCCATTGGCATTGAGCATACTGAAAGGGGCAAAGTCCCGGGCCAGCGCCACCACCAGATGGTCTGCCGACGGGTTCCCGGAGGTACCCATCCAGCGCCGGGTAATGGCGACACGCTCTTCTGGGGAGATATTCTTAAACCCCTCGTTGATTTGGGAGATCAGCCCTTGGTTCCCCTCTTGTACCGCTGCATAAAAGGATTTTTTGTAAAGGGGCTGGCTGGGGTGATACTGAAATTTATGAAGCAGCTCTTTTTTTGCCAGAAGATAAAGGGCCACTGGCGTGTCACTGACAAAGACTTTTACCTCTGCCTTTTTCACCCCTTCAAACAGGGCTCTGTGGCTGTCATATTCAACCAGTGCCGTTCCCGGCAGCTCCCGGTTCATAAATTCCACCGCATAATCCTGTTTAACAATTCCGATTTTAAACCCAAAAAGGTCTTCAAGATGTTTCAAACCAAAAATGGATTCATGAAAGAAAAAATGGGTCTCACAGGTGGTTAAAAAAGGGTTAGCAAAATCCAGGTAATCATCCCGTTGGGCCGAGTAGAAACACCCGGCATGAATGTTGGCATCTCCACGTTTCACCATATCCAGGCTCTCGGCCCAGGGCACACTGACAAAGGCCACCTCATTACCGGTTTTTTTTGCCCAGAGCCGCCACATATCCACCAGCATTCCCTTTGTCTTTCCGTTTTCATCGACAAAATGAAACGGTATGTTATCCACACTGGTGGCAATTTTAATGGTATGGGCATTGGCCTGCCATTCCCATGATCGCGGGTTGCCGGTCCAGTTTCTAATAATGCCATCAATCTCATCTTGAGTAAAGGCATTCAGCCCTTTATTCACCGTTGTGAGTAATTCCTGATTTCCCCTTGGCACACCGGCATGGACCTGTTTGCTGTACAACGGAACGGTCACCTGATGGATTTTTTCAAGGGCATCATGTTTGGCAAGATAGGTGGATGCCACGGGTGCCTCCATGGCAAAGAGGTCAATTTCTCCATTCAATGTGGCAATGATGAGATCTTCGTGTTTGTCATAGACTTTAATACGGGCATGGGGCTTATTTTTTTTCAGGTAGACCATGGTATAATCCCCGTTTACCACGCCCACAAGGTGCCCCTGAAGGTCCGCCGTTGTTCCCATGGGGCGCACATCAACGGAATGGTACAGGTAGGTGGAAAGATCCAGAAAGGACTGGCTGAAATCAAAATAAGGATCACGGTCGGAAGAAGAATAGATCATGGCGTTGATGTCTGCCGTTCCGTTTTTAATGGCATCAAGACAGGCTTGCCAGGGAAGAAGGCTAAAGGTGACAGGTATTTTAACCTTGATTGACCATTGCTTCCAGAAATCCACCAGTATGCCCCGGGGCATTCCATTGGCACCTTTAAAATACAGGGGCATATATGGGCAGTAAACTATTTTTAAGGGGGGTGTCGCCTGGGACGGGGTGGCCGGAGCTGGATTTCTGGTGATGTCAAGATCCAAAGGCTCTGCTCGCAGGACACTGTCATGGCTCACCAGGAGTTTGAAAAGAACAAAAACTGTGAAAACAAGCCTGGTAAAATATTTAAGCTTCAAATCGTTGATAGTATTTCCTATTATTTCCATGGATCGGATCAGGGCTTGATCATCACTTTGGCCATTTATCATAATCGTTGGACCCGCTTGCCCTTTTTCCAAAATGGCTGATGTGTGAACAAATTCACCGGGTCATGATGATGCACACCAGGACATTATGACTCACCTTTTTTTAAAAAGCAAAGAAAGCGGTAATAACCCTTTTTTTCGGGTAACAGAACCCAACTGGGGTTACTCATCACTCGATCATAGCGTATTGTCCGGTTTCCTCGGAGTCAATGGTCACTTCATACACATCATTTCCAACAATTCGGCCTGTGACAGGTGGTTTCCCGTGCAGATGAATGCATCAGTCTGTGCCTGATGCCATGGCAGTTTTAAATATAGAATTGTTTGGATTTTCCCGTCTGTATTCGCTAAATCTCTGAAAGATAATTCATCTCTCTTTTACCCCCTTATTTTAAAATGATCATGTCTGCCCGACAAATGTTTTTCATCTGGGGTATATTTAAAAATGAACTAATGATCTAAAACTTTTATCTTGCAACAATGTTCTATTGAGTTATATATCAAGATATAAAACGATCAATTCAAGGAATCCCTATGAAAATAGAATTTATTAGATTAAAAAATTTTAAGGCCTTTAAAGATACCCGAATGGCCAATATCCCCAATTTCTGCGTAATTGTCGGAGCCAATGGCACTGGAAAGAGTACTGTTTTCAGTATATTTAGTTTTCTCAAAGATGCCTTGGCAGGCAATGTGAACACTGCCCTTATGAAGCTTGGCGGCAGCCACGGTTTTCAAGAGGTCAGAAGCAGAAACTGTGCCGGTCCCATTAAAATTGAACTGAAATTCAGGGAAACACCAGATGCACCACTCATCAGCTATATATTGCACATAAATGAGAAAGATGGCAGAGCGTATATTGCAAAGGAAATTTTGAAATACCGTCGGGGCAGCAAGGGGAAACCCTGGCATTTTCTTGATTTTGCCAATGGTAAAGGAACCGCCGTTACCAATGAGATGGATAACATTACGGATATCAACGAGCTAAAGAGGGAAGAACAAACCTTGAAATCTCCTGATATCCTTGCTGTTAAAGGCCTGGCTCAATTTGAACGCTTTCCCGCTGTGGTGAGCCTTGGTAATCTGATTGAAAACTGGCATATTTCAGATTTTCACATCAGTAAAGCCCAATCAGAACAAGAAGCCGGATATGCTCCACATCTTTCCCGTGAGGGAGAAAATTTATCTCTGGTGATTCAATATTTGTATCAACATCATAAAGCAATTTTTAATAAAATCATTGAATTGTTGCGTCATCGGGTGCCGGGAATCTCCCATGTGGATTCAAAAGTCACCGAAGAGGGACGTGTGCTGCTTAAATTCCAGGATGGGTCCTTTGAAAATCCTTTCCTTGCCAGATATGTGTCCGATGGAACCATTAAAATGCTGGCCTATCTGACACTACTTTATGATCCAGTACCCCATCCACTGCTTTGTGTGGAAGAACCCGAAAGTCAGCTATATCCTCAATTGTTATGGGAACTGGCAGAAGAATTCCGCTCCTACTCCCACAGGGGTGGGCAGGTGTTTGTGTCCACCCACTCACCGGATTTCCTCAATGCCACCCAACTCAAGGAAGTTTTTTGGCTTGAAAAGAAAAATGGTTATACAAATATCAAATGTGCTGCAGACGATGATCAGCTCAGTGCATACATGAAGGATGGGGATCAGATGGGCTATTTATGGAAACAGGGGTTTTTCGGAGGCATAGATCCCCAATGAGATATCTGGTTTGTTTATTGGAAGAGCCATCTGCAAGAGAGATGTTAAAAGGGGTGCTTCCCCGGATTCTTCCGGACGACGTATCTGTGCAATATGTTGTATTTGAAGGAAAGCAGGATCTGGAAAAACAGGTACACCGTCGATTGCGGCTCTGGAAATACCCGAATTCCTTATTTCTGGTGATGAGGGATCAGGATTCTGGTGACTGTAAGGTAATAAAAGACAACTTGTTAAACAAAATTGTGGAAAGTGGCAGGCAGGATTGCACAATTGTAAGAATTGCCTGCCACGAATTGGAAAGCTTTTATCTGGGTGATCTGTCCTCAGTTGAAAAGGGGCTTGCCATCCGCGGGTTAGGAAAAAATCAAACCAAGAGAAAATATACCACCACAGATGCCCTGGCTAATGCTGCAGAGGAGTTAATAAAGATAACCCGTAAACGATATCAAAAAGTTTCCGGTTCCAGGGCCATTGGCCCGCACTTAAAAATAGATGGCTCAAGCTGTTCCCATAGTTTTAACGTCCTGCTGGATGGGGTTCTAAAGTTGGTAAAGGGTGATCTCGGTCATGCCCAGAATGGCATTGAGCGGGGTTCTGACCTCATGGCTTAACCCAGCAAGAAATTCACTTTTGGCCAGATTGGCCATTTATCATAATCGTTGGACCCGCTTGCCCTCTTTCCAAAATGGCTGATGTGTGAACAAATTCACCGGGTCATGATGATGCACACCAGGACATTATGACGCACCTTTTTTTAAAAAGCAAAGAAACCGGTAATAACCCTTTTTTTCGGGTAACTGCCCCGTGCAAACCGCATTCTGGAGCCAACCTGCCACAACGAAGATTGAAAATGGAATTATGCCGCCCCCGACGGGGGATGGGTCCGACCCGGGACCGTGGGTAGCCCCCTTTTTCAACTGCGCCGAATTGACCCGGCCCATGAAAAGACCACCCTTCTGATACAGAAACTGCCCCACAGGAACAAAAAGAATAACATATTGTTATTACGTGATATTGGGCAATAAAAAAAGCTTTTTATTGCCCGGGCTATTTTTGAAAGGTCAATGGCACGGTTTATGTAATGAATACGGGCAGAGTACAAATTTATCATACACATCACCCGTTATCAAAGGAGAATCAATGACAGAATTTTTAAATTCATTTGACAGTTTCATGTGGGGGCCGGTTACCATTTCCCTGCTTGTGGGTACGGGAATCCTCATGGCATTCATGGTCAGATTTGTTCAAATCCGGTATTTCATATATGCTTGGAAATTAATCTCCGGCAAGTATGACAATCCCGATGATAAAGGCGAAGTGACCCACTTTCAAGCCCTCTCCACAGCCCTTGCAGCCACCATTGGTACGGGAAATATTGCCGGGGTGGGCACGGCCATTGCCATTGGCGGCCCTGGGGCCGTATTTTGGATGTGGGTGACGGCATTTTTCGGCATGGGACTCAAATATGCGGAATGTCTGCTTGCATTGAACTTCAGAACCATCTTCCCGGACGGTTCCGTGGGTGCAGGTCCCATGTATTATCTTGAAAAGGGACTGGGCAAAAAATGGCTGGGGGTTGCCTTTGCCCTGTTTGCGGCCTTGGCCTCGTTTGGTATTGGTAATATGGTGCAGGCCAACTCTGTTGCAGAGCCGCTTTTGACCGCATTTGGAGTACCCAAACTGGTCACCGGTATTGTCATGGCCGTTCTTTGTTTCATGGTCATTGTGGGCGGCATCAAACGCATTGGTAGTTTTGCCAGTAAAGTCGTTCCATTCATGGCAATATTCTACATCATCAGTGCTTTATGTATCATTCTTACCAACCTGGATTCCGTGGGGGCTGCCTTTGCCACCATTTTCAGCGATGCCTTTACCGGAAGTGCTGCAGCCGGAGGGTTTACCGGTTCGGTGGTGGCCCAGGCCATCCGGTTTGGTGTGGCAAGGGGTGTTTTTTCCAACGAGGCTGGTCTTGGTAGCGCTCCCATTGCACATGGAGCAGCCCAGACAGATGAACCTGTTCGTGAAGGGCTTGTGGCCATGCTGGGACCCTTTATTGACACCATTGTGATCTGCACCATGACGGCCCTTGCCATTGTCATGACCAATGCCTATACCCTGCTGGGAGAAGGCGGTAAAGCCCTGTCCGGGTCAGATCTGACTGCCAAGGCCTTTGAGCTGGGCTTGCCCTTTGCAGGCGGAAATTATATTGTTTCCATCAGCATTATCTTTTTTGCCTTTTCCACAGTGATTGGATGGTCATACTATGGTGATCGGTGCGTGAATTACCTGTTTGGAGAAAAATTCGTCAAACCTTACAAAATTGTCTACTGCCTCATCATTCCTGTTGGTGCGACGATCAAACTGTCCACGGTGTGGACGATTTCTGATATCTTCAATGCCCTGATGGCATGGCCCAACCTTGTGGGGATTATCTTCTTGAGCCCCTTTGTGGTCAAGAAAACCAAAGAGTACTTTTCAGATCCCAAAAAGGTCTATCCCTCTTATTCAAAAAAGTAAGGGTCGCAGGATTTTGATTTGGACAGATCAAATTTGAAAGTCTTACTACTGCCACCTTTGACCCGGTCGGGATCTGACACAAAATGTTGTGTCAGATCCTGACTGGGATTTTCACCCATTATTCCTGATTCTCAAGCACATATAAACTGGGTGGTTCAAGAAGGCACAATTCACATAACTAAGACGTCTGGAACGCTTAAAGCACTATAAAATTGGGCATTCTTCATTTTCCAACGGCACTTGTTGGAACCATAATACGATTTTCAGTTAAATACGGCCTCAAAAGCACCAAGGCCGTGCGAGTGGGAAGATAAAGACTCAAAAAATCCCCATCAACTGCACCCAGACCCTCCGATGGTAAGGTAAAATGCATCTGCCCCCGGGCCAGGCGGCCCTGTCCCCCAAAATTCTTTTCATCCGTATCCAGGACCATGCCATACCTGCCCGAAGGCACCGGAATAAGATAATCTGTATATGATAAACTGCCATGGAAATTGAATACAAACAAAAGCCCGCCCCGGAAAAAGGCGATGATCTTATTGTCTTCATGGAGATGACATATCTCTGCCCGGCCATCACCGGGAATATTAAATTCCTTTAACCCATTGATCATGGCTCGGTCAAAGTCTGCCAGCCGGGAAAAATAAAGATCCGGATTATCCCGCAAAGACCACTGCCGCCGGGCATAATGGTAGGACCATTGGTTGTGTGCCCCGGGGAAATCAATCCACTCCGGATGTCCAAACTCATTGCCCATGAAATTAAGATACCCGTCCCCGGCCGTTGCCAGCGTAATCAACCGAATCATTTTGTGCAGGGCCAGGGCTCGAAATGTTTTAATATCCGGATTTGTTCCCCCCATGTCATGGTAGATATTCTCCCCCATGAGGCGCATGAACAAGGTCTGATCCCCCACCAGGGCCTGGTCATGGGACTCAGCATAACTGATACTTTTTTCGTCCTCCCGGCGGGAGTTGAGTTCAACCCACAGGGAACCCAGGGGCCAATTTTCGTCTTGAAATTCCTTTATTAACCGAATCCAGTAATCGGGAACCCCCATGGCAAATCGATAGTCAAACCCCGTGCCGCCCAGGGACTGGGGAGCTGCAATGCCGGGATATCCGCTCACCTCCTCTGCAATGGTGACGGCCCGGGGGGAAATATCATGGGTGATCTGGTTGGCAAGGAAGAGATAGCCAAGAGCGGCTTCGTCCACCTCCCCTTCCCGATAATAATCGGCATAGGTTGTGAATGCTCGGTCAATGCCATGGTCCAAAAATAACATGGAAGTCACCCCGTCAAACCGGAAGCCATCCATTTTAAATTCTTCCAGCCAGTATCGGCAATTAGACAGCAAGAACCCAATCACCTGCTTTTTGTCATAGTCAAAGCAGCGAGAATCCCACAGCTCGTGCATGCCCCGTTCCCCGTGGTGGAAAAACTGATGAGAGGTGCCGTCAAAGCAGCCCAGGCCCTCCACCTCGTTTGTCACGGCATGGGAATGCACCAGATCCATGATCACACGCAGGCCCAGGCCATGGGCGGTATCCACCAGACGTTTAAGTTCTTCGGGGGTGCCAAACCGGGAGGATGGGGCAAAAAAATTGGACACATGATAGCCAAAGGAACCGTAATAGGGATGTTCCTGGATGGCCATGAGCTGAAGGGTATTATAACCTGCACTTGCCACCCGGGGCAGGATGTGCTGTTCAAACTCCTGATAGGTGCCCACCCTGCCCTCTTCCTGGGCCATGCCCACATGGGCTTCATAGATGAGCAGCGGCTCATGGGATGGGGCAAACGCTTTGTCTTTCCAGTGATATGGGACTTGGGGATGCCAGACCTGGGCGTTAAAAATCAGGGTGTGGGAATCTTGAACCACCCGAACAGCGGCTGTGGGAATGCGATCTCCCTCCCCCCCGGGCCACAATACCCGGAGCCGGTAATGCTGGCCATGGCAGAAGGTGTTGATATCAAACTGGCCTTCCCAGATGCCGTCATTTACTTTGTTGACCAGACGAAAGCGTTCATCCTGTTGCCAGGCGGTCATGTCTCCAATGATATACACCGCCGTTGCATGGGGGGCCCACTCCCTGAAGCGCCAGTGTTCACCTGTGCAGTGCAATCCAAAGACCATGTGGTAATCGGCCGCATCATACAGGGAGCAGCTACCTTGGTCCGTGACCCATTGTTCCATGGCTCGGGCCCGGGCAAGGCGATCCTGGATCACCTTTTTATGGGCCAGAAGACCGGGGTCATTGAAAATGCCGGGATCAGACAATGAAGGGCCTGTGAAGCATTTTTTCATAGAGTTCAATATATTTTGTGGCACATGCCGTGTGATTAAATTCAAGGACCCCCTGGGTCATCACCCGGGAGATCTGCTTTTCTTTTACATCAGGATCAAGCTGGTAAAAGGCCATGGCCTGGTCCACGGCCCAAGCAAGTCCCTGGCTTTATTGAACAAGCTGGGCAGATAGCCCTCAAACAAAGAGCGATAATCGGGCAGTGCCACATGTACATCCCCTCCCAGATCAAACAATGAGCTGATCAAGGCCGCGGACACATCGGCAAGTCCCCCAGCCTTGGCACAGAAATTAGACATATTTCCCATACCCTCTGGAAGATAGGTCACCTCTGGCGTAACAATAAGAACTCGGGGTTTTGATTTTTTCATTTTCACCTGCCTTTTGGGGGAAATGACGTCAGGCTTGGCTCATGGAAGTTATTATCCCTATATATGCCAGTCTGAAATACCCATAAAATGCCCATAAACCAAATTTGATCCCATCTTACCATAATCAAATTTTTTTATAACGATCATGGTGAGATCTCTTGCCTCAACAAATAATGAAAAAGTAAATTGTGCGAACACCCAGTAGCCAGCACCTAAAACCCAGCACCTGCTTTTTCAGTTAAAACGGTACAGAAAAATAACAAAATTAACATTTCCATCTCAATTCATATGCCTGTGGCATCGGGTTTGTCAAGTTTTATCCAAACCCGGTACAACTCACTGCTACCCCAGGCCTGGGCATCACACCCCCTTGGTTCATGGGGGGAATTGCCGTCCAAAATTTCAGGAAGATGTCCCACGCACCCCTTTTTCATCAACTCAGACGCACTGCCCAACAACGCCAGAGCCGTTTCTTTTCCCTGGGCATCATCATACACCCCGGCCCAGGCTTCGCAAAACACGGGAAAGGGCCATGTCCAGGCCGTTCCATTGTGATAGGCGGGTTTTCTCTGGGTGTCTTCATCTCCCTTGTATTCTCCGGCATAGGGGTGATGGGGGTCATTGAGAAGCGTATCATGGGAAACGATGGGAAGGGGAACAGAAACCGGCCGGTCTGCAAGGCTCCGGATGGCTCCAGGCACCAGCAATTGCATACAGGCTTCCAGGCAGGGCATGGTAAGGGACGGGTCATCAATTACACCCAGGGTCAAAAGAAACAATTGGTTGGGCCGAAGGGCATCATCCGGTCGGGCCTGGGCTGCACCGATGCCGGGATCTGCATGGAGGCAGTCGGCAAAATAGCCCTGTTCTTCCAGAAAATAGTAATGGTGCACATTCTTTTTCACCTTTAATGCCAGGTCTTCCCAGGAAGATTTTTGGGAAGGTGTATCAATGTCTGCAAGAAAGGAGAGCGCATAATGCCACAGGGCCTGAATCTCCACGGGGTATCCCTGGCGTGGCGTGCCTGCGGGGAAATTGGTGTCCATCCAGGTAAAATGGGAGGGGCTGTAGAGCAATGCCGTGTCAGGGTCCATGACAACACCGGTGTCCGTGCCCCGGACAAGGGAATTGGCCATGGATATCAAAATTTCTTTTACTGGGCGATCCCCCAGGTGTTCATGGAGAAAATTATCCCCATCCCGTTCCACCAGCTCCCGGCAGGTGGCAAAAAACCACAGGGGCGCATCCGAGGTTTCTCTGTTTTCTGCATTGTTGCCGCAGATCATGTTGGGTAAAGTGCCGCCCTGTTCATACTGGCCAAACAGGCGCAAAATGGCCTTTGCATCATCCATTCTCCCGGCCTGGATCAATGCCCGGCAGAAAATCAAACTGTCCCGACCCCAGTCCAGAAACCAGGGATATCCCGCAATGACACTTTTGTCGTTGCCTCTACTCACCAGGTAGTGGTCCAAGTTTCGACCCACGGTTTCAATAAAATGGTTGGATGGTGGTGCCTCCATGGGGGCATTGCTGCTTTTGGGTGCCCCGTATTTGCCATGTTTTTCATGGGCATGGGCTTTAATAAGGATGCCTTGGGTGCTGCCGGTCATGGCAATTTTGAAATAACCGGGGCTGAACAGATCAGAATGGTCATCCAATCCCCGGGACGCTTCCAGGGGATGATGCACCATATAGGTCCATTCCGGGTCAAGCACAAACTCGCCCCCCGACATTTCAATGCCCAGGGTCCGTTCACCCGGTAGGGGTTCAAACAGCACACCGTCTTTTCTGGGGGTCAGAGCCGTTTCCCAGGCATCCTCGGGGCCGGTCCATGCCTTGATGGTGTCGTGGAAAGACCGATCTTCTATATCCGGGCGAAGAATCAGGGTTACCGGGAGGTGATCGTCCAGGAACAGTGCCACATCCCGGGAGGGCTTTCGAATGATTTCAAGGAACACCTTATTTTGTTCATGGGCCATCCACAGTCTGAGTTCAATGATAAAATGCCTGCCTTCGCTGGTGGGCACATTGAAGCGCCACAGCCCTCCTTTTTGTCCCCGGGGGCAGGAAAAGCTCTCCAGGCAATCCAGGGTCAATTCCCGGGAAGCGCCCTGATACAAGGCCCATATGCGATACCGGGCAAGGAACATCCAGCGATTTTCCGGATAGTCTGGATTGAGATTGGCGCACAACAGTCCATCATAACGGCTCTCCAGACGTCCCCACCAGGCAGCGGCCCGTAACACCCCGCCCCGGCCGTTGACATCCAGAAATTTCAGGGACGGGTCATCCATGATTTTTTTTCGTGAAAAAGACCCGGGGAATGGCAGGGTCCGGGGATAGCCCAGATACAACAGGGGTGATTTGTGTTCATGGGTGTTACCGTTCTCAAACAGGCGGATGCGAAAGGTCAATTCCTGGTGAAAAGAGTGGGGTTTCAAGGGGGGAAAAATGGCAAAATAAGTGCCGGAAGCCATGGGCAGAGATTCTTCATATCCCATGGTTTGTACCCCATTTTGGGATACCTTACGAATATCTGCCCTGAAGTTCTTAGGGGCCAACACCAGCAGGCAATGGCCCGGGGGCACCATCACCGTGCGACGGTTGTCTGCGTCCCAGCGCCAGGTCACCATCCGGCTCTCTTTTCCCTCCGGGTTCAGGGAGCGGCAAAAGGCAATGGGGTCATGGACAAGACGTTCTGCACCGGCATGGGCGTCAAAGTCGCCCAGATCCTGAAATCCTTGAAAGACCTGGAATAATTGCATTGCCTTGGCCTTGAGTTTTTGATCCAGCACCCGCCGGGGCATGTGGCACATGGGGTGGTCAACTTTTTCCCGGGAATGGGAGTTTGTCTGGGAAGACAGGGCCATCACCTGACCCGGCTCCAGGGCAATGGACTGTTGGTCCGGGGATCTTGTAATATGAACCTCTTTTTCACCGAAAATATCCATCACCGTTGAAGAGGATATGTCCCAGTCCCGGGGAGCCCAGGAAACCCTCCCCTTATTTTCACAATCCAGATTCACCACTATGAGTAACCTGCTTTGGGATGCCTCATGGAGTCTGGCCAGACCCAGGCAGTTTTCAGGTCCATTGTGGACAAAGAAAATCTGGGAATCCTGGCTAAAGGTGCTGTGATTTCTCAAAATCCAACTAAGACGCTTGATATGTTCAATCTGATTTTCCCGGCTACCCCAGTTCAGGGAAGGCGCTTCGTGCACATTGATCTTTTCCGTGGCAAACCACTCCACCCCGGCACTGAATCCAAATCCGCCACATATGGAAAACAGGGCAGAAATCGCGGTTCGCATCTTGGCATATCGGTGGGACACCCCGGCCAAACGGGGATTGTC
>Ga0208900_1000649_pt1 | contig 21116 bp, 10 predicted proteins | sample AntAceMetag02UKK_FD_184763 | JGI IMG/M metagenome (GOLD analysis project Ga0208900, IMG submission 184763) | Saline lake microbial communities from Ace Lake, Antarctica - Antarctic Ace Lake Metagenome 02UKK (SPAdes) (version 2) | ecosystem: Environmental > Aquatic > Non-marine Saline and... | reverse complement strand
CCGGGCCGGTTGGAGCAGAAGGAGCATTGGGCACAGCGTTTACTGTAATGTAGTTTTCGATGGCGAAAGTGTTGCTCGTGGTTTCGTGGTAAACCGTTAAGGATACATCAAAAATACCTGGGGTAAAATAGGCCACCTCAGGATTTTGATCTGTTGATATAGCAGGCGTGCCGCCTTCAAAATTCCATTCCCGGCTTGTAACATTGCCAACGGACATATCAGAAAATTCGATAATATCCCCGGCACAAACCGTAGTAATATTTGAGGTAAACCAGGCCTGGAGGGTTTGCGAAACGCCCAAAAAATTAAGGTATGCAGCCATCAGCTCCTCCTTTGTTGAAGGTGATGAAGCATCCAACAGGTGAAGGTGATGAAGCATCCAACAGGCCACCAAACTCATGCGAAGCACCAATGGTTTTATAATCGCCATCATCGTAAGCCACAGCGGTGCCATATTCTGGCGACTCATTGTCAAAAATCTTAATAGCTGGCTCAATGGCTTCAATATGATCCATCCATCCATTTTCGCCGTTGTAGGTAAACGACATGCCTTCGGTAAAGGTGCCGGGATTGCCAACAACTGTCCCCATATCACCGTTCCCGTCCGAAGTTGCATTGATATTGAACATTTCATGAACGGCTGTATTCTGGTCGAAAAACCAGGTATCTCCACCTTCCATATAAAGGGAACCCCCGTTATTTAAGTAATCAGCAAGAACCTGTCCTTCTGTGGATGACAAGGCGTGATTCTGCGGATAGATACCGAGGCACACAAAAACTGTGGCGTATAAATTAAGATCATCTGGAAATTCGGTCATAAGTTCGCAGGTAATATCCATATTGTTGAGTGAAGCTTCCATTTCGGGGGCGGAATTACCATTTTCATCCAGGTTTAAAATAAGCACCGGTACCTGCCCGATGATGAGATTCAAACCTCCACTGCCACTTATACCCAAATCAGCTTCAAGCGAAATATCAAATTGTGCAAGGTATCCGGCAGGAGTATTGCCAGCAGCACTCACACTAAAAAAAGCATTTGCCTGGCCGCCGCCTACAATATTTCCAAAACTCATTTGGGCTGTATTTACAGTTATGTATGGATCAACTATTGTTAATTCGCCCATAACGTTCTTTGCTAATGATGATCCTGAATTTTCAATCTCGACAATAATATTCACTGTTTCTCCCGGGTCAAGTTTGCCATTGTTGTTCCCGGTCGGATCCGAAACGATATAATCAAAGTATTCAATGATGGGTGCATGTGCTTCGACTGTAAAATTGCTGGTCCAGGAATCTGATTCGGTACTTGCTTTAACAATAAAAGAAACCTCCTCAAGATCAGGGATATTATTTGTAACTGAATAAGTAAATCCATCAAGGACAAGCGCGGTAGATCCGGGGGCTATATTCCCATAATTTGCAACACTGTCCGTCAGGGTTATATAGGGGTTGTGTGTGCTTAAAACAACCTCAACATTTTCAGCTTCATCCACACCAACGTTTTTAACGGTAAGGCTTAACATGTTGTTTTCGCCATAATCCAAAAGCCCGTTATTGTTGCCACCTGTTGCGTCGTTAATTTCATAAGAATCTTCGATAATGTATGGCCCGTTAGGCTGCATGGCAATCAATTCTCCCTGGAAAGGAATTGCAGTTCCGCCACGAACCGTAACAGTAAATGTTTTCGGCTGATCTGAATGTACTATAACATGCGCTATACCCATTTCGTTTGTAACTCCTGTGGCGAAATAAGTTTCATCGGTAACGCAAACAATGGCGTTTGGAACAGCTTGGCCGGACGACGAATGGGTAACAATAAACTCAAGCATATTGGTTCCAATCGGAATTGTTTCCACATAATCAACCTCAATATCCGTGGGTACTTCCTTCCAGATATGAATGCTTGGATCTCCAAGTATGCAAAAAATTCTGTAATGATAAGCCACACTGGAAGTATTGCCAAAAACATTGTACATATACAGCTTTCCCCGAACCAGAGCTTGTCCCGGAGTATCCATCCCCTCCAGGAACATGCCGGTATAAATGCCTTTATCTATTTTGTTGTTGTAGGTTGTGTGGGTATTCCCGGTAGGGCCAATAAAAGCTATTCCGCCTTTGGGGTTTGAAAACGATCCTGTTTCGATCCACTCTTCTCCAAAACAAGTACCGCTACCGTTATCAAACATGGCAACACCACAGCCAATGCTCGTTACAAAAGTAAATTTTTGTCCATTGCTCAAATCAGCTACATTCGATTGATTGAACGGGGTGCATGAAGCCCACCACCCACTCGACCAGCCTTCGCCGCGGTAATTCAAATAACTCCTGCCCTCATTCACAGCATTAATCACGTCATCGAGGTCGTAATTACAGGGCGAGGAATTCATCATGGTATCAACTGAAGTGAAGCCATAGTCCAGCATTTTGTCGGCTGCAAAGCGCTTGGTATCAACCTGCGAGGCATAAGCATTGTTAGAACAACAAATCCCTTTTTTAAACCATTCGGTGGTGGCTGTATAGGGAGTTTTTTCATACATCATAAACTTATTCATCATTACCTGCATCCCATAATCGCTTTGGTGGGTAAACCTGCCGATCATCATTTCCGGAAAATAATCATCACCTTCAATTTCGACATAATAATTTTCATCCACATAACTTCCAACAACAGGGATAATCCCTGCATCACCAACAAGGAGTACATAGCTTGGTGGTATATCCCAATTGTAGTACGTGTCCGCGATATGATCTTTGATAATGTCAGGGTCGGATGAGTTTGCGCCAATGTCGCTAAATTTTGTAATGTGAATATCTATTCCGCTCTGGCGTTTCCAGGAAGCATAATCCTGAAAACTATCGTAAAAATCATCGGGCATTATACACAACATTAATTCATGGCCATCTTCACGGCCATCGTATAAATTATCAAGCACACTTTGGTAATTAAAAATAAAGCTGCGATATAATGCCCCGAACGAAGGGGCTATTTGCTTTTTAGTACTGATTTTTGGATTCGTTGTTTTGCCATCTGTATAATTAATTTTTACAGTAATTGATGAAATAGCCTGCAATTGTTTTTTGCTCGCGATATAACGCAGCGGAAAAATCGATAAGCGCATAATACGAAAATCCCTAAAAACGGAAGGAGTTTCAAATTGTACAAGTTCGTTTGGAAAATCCTCCATCGAATTATATGCCTTTAAGTTTTCGGTATAGGACGTTTCGGGGCTGCCCTCAATCCAGGATTCCCGGGCCGGGGGCAGGATTATATTTTCATAAGTTTGCATTTCCCCGATTTCCATAATTTCGTACGAAACATTTGCCTGATCGGGGATGGCCAGAATTTTGGAGATATAAGGCAACGCAGGAAATCCAGGTTTTGCTATGAACGATTCACTTAATAAATCTGCAGATTGATAGGTTTTGCCTTCTGTAAATAAATCCTTTAAATCGAAACCTGAAATATCAATTTTGATGACTGTACTGTTGTTGTCATCGCTGATTAAAGTTACATTCGGGGGCGTTTGAGCAGCGTTGTTTTTGTTTAATGGAATCCATTCAGCCCGTAAAAGGAAAGGAGTAAAGAAAATGAGTAACAGTAGTAATGATTTGTTTTTCATAGTAAAAGTTTGAAATTTTATTAAGCTTAGATGTTCGAGTTATTTAATGATGACTTTTAGCATTTCAACCATTTTATTTGTTTTTATCTTAACGAAATAAATGCCTTTGGCCTGGTTGTTAAAATTTATATTCAATGTGTTTTGCAAACTCGTTTTTACCGATTCCGTATAAATAGTTTTATTGAGGGTATTCACCACTTCAATTTCTGTGTTGCCCATATTTTTATCAAATTTTATGGTGAAGTTTCCACTTGAAGGGTTGGGATAAATCGTTATACCCGTGCTGCTTGTTGTTTCATTTATGCCCAGGCAGGGATCAACAACAATATAATCATCCATTAGCAAAGTATTGGATGAAGTACCATTCGTAATTGTTAATGAAACATCAAACGCACCGGCATTTGAATATTCGACTGTTGGGTTTTGCAGGCTTGATGTTTCGGGTGTACCCCCCTCAAAAGCCCATTCCCAGGATTCGATATTCCCGGAAGACTGATCGGAAAAACTAATAGTTTCGCCTTCGCAAATATCAGTTTCGTTTGAAACGAAGTAAGCGTCAAAGTTATAAACCGGGAAAACAATAAAGTCTATCCAGCCACAATCCTCGCCACTTGATGTGTTTTCATCTTTGATATATTCCCATTTTATGCTATGGATGCCTTCGCTTAATAAAAATGAAGACCGCTCCCAGGCCACTTCACCCGACCATGCTGCCATTTCTTCATCATCAATATAAAATTTGAGGAAATCATAGCCTGTTTCTGACGAAACTTTGCACCAGAATGAAATGCTGTCTTCCTCGACCACATTCAATGGCAGGCTTAAATAATTATATTCGTTATGATCTAAATCCCCGGATTTAATACAAAAACTCCCCTCGAAAGCCCCGCTTGATAATATTTCCCAATCCGAACTCCCACCTGTTTCCCAATTAAACTGGCTCATATCGCCTGTTTCCCAGTCCTCGACAACCGGGCTGATAATGCTTGCATAATTTTGCTGGACAGTGTAGCCCCCCGAAGTTACTTCGTACATCAGCTCAATATATTCTCCAGCCTGGGCTTGGTCGGATATGCTTACTTCAAACATGCCTTCTTCCATCAGGCCTGCGCCAATATCGTAAAAGTTAAAGCTTGAATTGTTAAGGGTAAGGTTCTCGTTGGAACAACTTAAGGTGCCAATTGTATTCGCCGCATTATACGACCCGTTGTTAAAGGTTTGGATAATTAAAAAAGCCGTTTCCCCCGGATCAAGCCGCCCGTTCCAGTTCCCAATATAATCATCGATGAGTATTGTGCCGGTTTCGATCGATGGTGCGTGGCCGGTTAAACTAAAGCCGGAATTCCAGCTTAATGTGCCATCGCTTGCCGAAAGCTCAAAAATGACCAGGTGCAGGTCGGGGATGTTATCGGCTACTTCCCATGAAAAGGCATCCGGGACAAGGGCAAAATTTCCCGCCGTAATATTTCCGTAATTTTCATTATCGTCCGTTATGTTTATATAAGGATCGCTTGTGGCAATAGTTACAACGATGTTTTCGGCATCCTCTACACCAACATTTTTAACTGTAATAGAAGCCTGGATTGATTCTGATGTTTCCATTATGCCATTACCATTTCCGGATTCATCATTGATTTCAATAGCGTTATACACAACATAAGCGCCAGTTGCCGGGAGAATTTCAGCGAAAGCTTCGTACCTGAAATAGTTCTGTTTTGTAACGGTAACCATAATCTGATCGGGTGGGGTTTGTGGCAGGATGTTGATTGAAAGGGGTACTCCTGTTCCTGTTCCCGTCCCGATCAATTCGCCATTTACGCTAATTGCTATAAGAGTGCCCAAATCGGCACTTACCTCAAAAGTTGTTTCATCCATATATAAAATGGAATTGTGCGATACCGTTAAATCCTGTGGCACTTCCGAATATACCGTGGTGAATGCATCGCCATGATGGTGGAAAAGATGGTAAGTTGCCACTTTACTTTCAGTATTATTTGGCCATGCCGATTGCTCCAAAAAATATTTACCCGCCGCACCAGCGAAAGCAGGCAAAATTCCCCGTGGTTCAGGGGTGGACCCAAAACCGGGCATAAAGTCGGGCCACATATTATCGTAAGCACCCCAAACATAAACATCGCTCACAAAAGCGTAGGTAATTTCGCTGGCGGCATTGATGCCAAAGCAACCGGAGTTTTCGTCTTTGTGGGTATATCGGTGAAGCTTCTCGGCGAAAACTTCGCTGCCATAATTAAACTTCCCGGTAAGGCAATTTACCGACCATACAAAAGTGAGGTCCGTATTTAATAAACTATTGATGTCGGTTTTGGTATAGGATGGTTGCGCCCACCCGCCCTCATATCCATGGTCGCGGTGCTGAACCATAAATGCCCCGCTATCAATCGCGGTGTTCATCATACCAGCATTTCCACCGGTCCATCCCCCAAGTTCGGTGGGTTGTGCAGGAATATATCCAAGGCCGCTGGGCCCAAAATAATTAAGCAACGCATCTGTGTTGGCTGCCGTTGACCACACTGAGCTGGGGGTGCCACTATAAATTTCGTTAATACGAACAGGGTCTTTACCTAGTGCTTCCCGCCAAAAGCCGCCAATTACTTCCGAACATAGCTGGAACCAGCTATCAGTTTGCCAACCCAGCGAGGTTATCGGGTGCATGTAGAATTCTTCATCAACTGGTGGGTTTTTTTCGTAGTGAATAAATTTGGTAACCATTACACCCAGCTCAGCATCATCCCGGGCGGTGATTCGTGCTAAAATAATATCGGGCAAATCATTCCCGTTCACATCGGCGTAAATATTATCCGATACACAATAATTTTCCCACAGTGGTGCAATTATTCTGTTGGAAGCGTCTGTGCCATAATCGCCAAGTAGCAGGCAGGCAGCCGGTGCAATATCCCAGGTGTTGTAGGCATCGTTAATATATGCTTCAATTAAAGTGGCCGTGTTGCCGCCAATTTCGTTGAGCGTAACAACTTTGGTGAGTATTCCCTGTGTTGCCCTGAACTCCCTGATCGAATCGGCCCAAACCAGAAATTCAGTTGCGTTGGGTATAATAATAAGGTATTCGCAGCCTGTTTCGTCCTTAGCTTGTATTGATTTGTCATAATCCATTTTTGGTAAGGATTGATAATTGAGCAACATGTCCGACAATAAAGGATCCCACCAACGGCTTCTCAAGCTATTCTCACCAAAAGTATTTGTTCCGCCAGCAAAGCTGATTTCAATTTTAACATCCCGGTAAACGATGAGTTGTTTCTTTACAGGATTGTATTGAAAAGGGCATATTCCCAGCATCACAACATCTATTCCCCGAATGATATCTTTATCAGATAAAGTAAATGGGTTTTCAGGATAAAATTTATCGACTGAATAAATTAATTCGTTTTTAGCGTAATCGAGCGGGCTTTTCTCGTTGTCCTTTGGGATACGAAAAGATGGGGCGATAGTAATATTAAAAAGGGTATCTGACTGAAAAGAAAGAATTTTTAAACTGGCAGCAGCTTCCTGTGGAAGAGCAATGTATCGTCCTGAACCCGGAAGGTTTGGCGCTCCGGCATCATTGGGTAGAAAATGACCAGGTAAATTAATGTTTTGAAAAACCTCACCATCAATTTCTGTGGTGGTAAGTGTGAACTCCCCAAAGGAATACTTGATTTCAACACTCGTTTTATTTTGAGATTCAACAGAAAAACCCGTGTTGCCCAGGTTGTTTGAGGAATTGTAAATTTGGGCAAAAAGGAAAGGGGAATTTAAAATGATGAAAAAAACGGTGAAAAAAGCTGACTTTGATTTGGCAATACATTTAAAATGGAATGCCAATGTTTTTATTGGTTTAATCATAGCTACCTAAGTTATCCGAGTTATTAAAGCACACATTATCCATAAATTACAACACAAGACAATTTCCGGCGGTTGTTGAGGCTCGTCAAGATTTCCTGCCTTTTGCTGTTTAACATATTTTAAGCATCAAAGGTAATATTTATTTTAGCGATAGGCTTGCTTTGTTCTGAACCGGGCGCTGACACATTAATTACAAATTGATAAGGATTGTGATTTGAGGCTTTTCAATAAACTGATGGAGGATATGTTTCCATCGCACCAAAATATTTTAATAAAATTATAGTTTATAACATAAACAAGTTTACATTTGCAGCATGTTTCAATTTAAAACAATAATTATGAAGACTTACAAAACATTTAAAAAGTTAATGATCCCGCTTTTTGTTGCGGGCTTTCTTCTTGCTTCAAGCGCTTATGCGCAGGAAGTTGGAGTGAAAAAATACACATACGGCGGCATGGGGTACTTTCAAACCGGCTATGCCATTTTTAACCATGGAAATTTAAACGATCTCCTCAAAGCCTCGGGCATGCCTGAATTGGAAAACGGGTCGTTGAGCTTTGGAGGTGGTGGCCATTCCATCATCCACAATTTTATAATTGGCGGTGAAGGTCACGGACTTGTTGGGAACACATCTGAAAACGCCCGTTATGCAGTAAGTCAATCTGGTGGCTATGGGTTTTTAAACCTTGGCTACCTGATTTTACAAAAACCCTCATTTACGCTTTACCCCCTATTGGGTATTGGTGGTGGGGGCAGCACTGTTACCATCACCGATAAAAGTAACTTGCCCGGTAGCTTTAACGATTTACTGGCCAATCCAAAACAACAATCTAATATTAGTAAAGGGAGCTTTATGTTAAACTTTTCAATTGGGGCCGATTATTTTGTTGCCGGAACTAAAAGCAAAAATTCTTATGGGGGCTTTATGCTGGGTTTACGTCTTGGTTATTTGCTGGAGGTGAACAAAAATAAATGGGACATCGACAACCAGGAACTCAGTGGTGGCCCGGATGCCGGAATCTCGGGGCCTTTTGTCCGCTTAACCTTTGGCGGCGGCGGAATTGCAAGATAAATAAATCAAAATTTATTCACTTTAAAAACAAAGAATCATGGGTACACTCACAGAAAAAGAGAGTTTAAAAATCATTTCAGAAATGATTTCAACAGCTAAGGGCAACCTTAAAGACAATGCTTTTTTCTACTTGCTATGGGGCTGGCTTGTTCTGGTGGCAAGTCTTTCAAATTATGTAATGCTCCAGTTGCACCTTCAATATGCTTATTTACCCTGGCCGGTATTGATGACTATAGGAGGGATTGCATCAGTAGTGGCCGGCTACAGATTGGGAAAACGAAAGCGGGTAATTACAGTAATCGACAAGGCGATGATTTATTTGTGGTGGGGCTTTTTGGTGGTGATCCTCATTATTTTATTTATGACCGGAATGGGGAAAATCTCCTGGCTGACTACTTATCCGCTTATCATTTCTTTGTATGGTTTGGGAACATTTGTTTCGGGCGGCATTCTTAAGTTCAAGCCTTTGCTAATCGGAGGCATAGCATGTTGGGTAATTTCGATTATTGCATTTTTTGTTTCCCCCTTAAATGTGCTTCTTCTTACGGCTTTGTCCATCGTAATTTCATACCTGATTCCGGGGTATATGCTTAAAGCAAGAAAGGGATAATATGGAATTCAAAGATTTAGATCCATTGCTTCACAACCAGCTCCGCTTGTCGATAATAAGTTTGCTGATTAGTGTGGAATCTGCCGAGTTTAACTTCCTGCTCGAAAAAACCAAGGCCACACGGGGCAACCTGAGCGTGCAAATTAACAAGCTCAAAGAGTCGGGGTATATCGAGGTGAAGAAAAGTTTCAGGAATAATTATCCTTTAACAACATGTAAAATTTCGGGTACTGGAATTGAGGCCTTCGAGAAGTATGTTGAAGCCATTTCGGGGTACCTGGATAAATAGCAATTATAAAATTCAATCGCCCCGGGATAAATTACGGGGCGATTGAATATTGTCGTTTCATTTAACAAAAATAATAAGTGGTGGTGCAGGTATTCCTGATTATTCCATCACTATTTTTTTTGTCATCATTCCATCATCATTGTAAATTTTGATGTAGTAAATGCCGGGTGAAAGGTTACTTAAATCAAATTTCCTTTCACCGCTATAATCAGTATGCAAAACGGTGTATCCCCTGGCATCTATAATTTCAAGCATTGAATTGCCGGTGATATTTGACTTAATGTAAAATACTTCTTTCGCCGGATTGGGATATATAGAAATATAACTATCATCAATATCTTTAAACCCGGTGGGGCTAACTTTTAAATTACTTACTACCGACAAACCATTTGCTGAAAATGTCCCGGTATTATGTTCAAAACCCTGGTCAAATTCCATAGTCAGCGCGATTTCCTTTCCCTGATCCCAGATATAAAAGTGCATTATTTCGTTCGCCAACATCCCTTCAATTTCTTCGGTAAAAGGAATATCACCAAAAACGGCGATACTTTTTTCGGCAAGCGAAGCTACTCCTGCACATAATCCGGAGTTGTTAAAAACTCCAACGATGGCTGTTTCATCGAATCCGCATCCGGCAACTACATTTTCTGGAATAACAATTACATGGCTATTCGGCGCACAAACAGGTTCATTCCAGGTTTCCGGTGTTGCAGCATGGCTTATTGCCCGGGCTGATTCCTCCTCCCAACAGGGCTGATAAGTAAAGTCGTTATTAGCCATTGTTGAATAAACCAGGTAAGATTTACCCCTTTCAAGCACTTCTAAGGTCTTCACATCATATTCGGGCCAAAATACACGCCAACCGGCAGCCTCTTTAATTATCTTGCTTGACCATAGGTTCCACCAAAAGAAGTTTTCTGCATCGAGGTCGCACTCGGCAATTATCGGGATTAAACCCCAGCCCTCAGGTATATAACCGTACTGGTTGCACTCTATTGAACTACCTTCAATTTGGGCTGTAAACGTGCTGTTTGCATGGATGAAATATCCCTGGAATACATCCCATTCATTCAAAGTAAAAACACCACCTCCCGGCCAGAAAACATTTTGAAGATCCTGTATCACGGTGATATTTCCCATATAGTCTGCAAACATAGAGCTTAAGTCGTTGTTTACAGGGACGTAAGCCATAGATATTCCTGACCATCCCTGCGGTATAAATAGTGTTTGAGTTGCAGCTCCAATATTAAAATATCCCTCCCATGGAATTTGATAGTTAATCACATGGCCGTAACTGTCTTTTGCTATTATATATAGTCTGGCATAAGTTGTTGGTACATTAGGAATGGTTACAGTAACCGGGCCTGTTGGGGGTAGTGTCTGGAGAACTTGTATTGCCCCGTTTTCTTCAGAACTAAAACCAAGTTCTACGGTGGTGAGGTTGTTTTCGTAGATGGAATAATCAAGGTATATCTCTTGTCCGGGGAGATAATAAACTCCGGGTTCAGGACACCAGGTGTTCACATTTGGAATTTTGGTATCGATATTAAAGTCGTTTGACTCTTCTGAAAAATATTGGGCTGACAAAGGAATCGAAAGTAGAAAAAGGGACAAAATAGCAATTTGCTTTATAAATATTTTCATAATAACCTCCATTTTAATAATTTGGATATTGTACACATCTTACACTATATTCGCTGTAATAAGCACTTGATGACGACCTGCCAACTTTTGATTGGTTGTGTCCAAGGTACCAATAAGATCGGGATTGGGTTGATGCATGGTGCGAAGTCCAGAATCGGGCTGATTGCTGGATTTCGTGAAACGTTGTTTCGGGATAGGATTCGGTAGCATAGCCTGCACCACGGGCGCTAAACCCGGACGAATTGCTGGCCCCGGTGTTAGGGTTTAACCAGTGGCCTGTACCCGATTCTTTGAGCTGCCCACCAGCATCGGTGCCGGTCCAGTTATCGTAAGCATTGCAATCAACAGTTGCATCTATCGATGATGTGAGGTTGCACCACGCGTTATCAGTAGGAATAAACCACCCCAGGGGACAAATCCCCCTTCTGTAATCCCCTGAGTATTCCTGCTGAACTGCCTCCGACCAATTGTATAAACCACCATATTCATCACAGTACAGCAGATCGTCATTATAGCAGGTCTTTTGGATTTTACCATCTGACGAATACATCCCTATCCCGGTTTGTTCACCGATGTCCATATTTTTAGACATCCAACAATAATCGCCAACCAGGGTTGTTGGGTAGGTTTTCCCATTTCTATTATCCACCAAATTTTCACCACATTCAAAAGCTGTGAAAGTTATTTCACACTGGTCGATTGACATCGTACACTCGTTTGAAACTTGCCATTCCAGCATATATGTTTCGCCCGGAAAACCATAAAAACCACTGGTAATATCCCATTTATCCGTCAGGATGCCTTGTTTATTTGTCGTATGATCACTTGTTACAACCCACTGTCCAATGCCCAATTCGGGCAAAATTGCAGCAAGTGTAGTGTAGTTCCCGTTTACAACTGTTTGGTCGGGGCTTGCATCGGAAACGGAGGGTTGGTTATCACAATCTTTCATGCACCTTACACTCCCAAAAGGAAAGGGCTCGGCGGCCAAATCAAGAAATGTTGCATTGGTATTGTTAAAATATAAACCAAGCGCCGGTTTATTGGGGCTATTGTTCATGCTCGAAGTCCAGAAATAGGTGAGTTCGCCCAAACTATAACAATCATCAGGGCCACCTAATCCGGCAGTGTTATACCCTGACCCGGCTCCAAAAGCAGTAAAAAAGCTGCTGTTTGTTGCGCCGGAATTTGGAACATTCCAAAAGTTTTCGGATTTCATTGAACCACCTGCAAAACCTGCCCCACTAAAAAGGTTGATCAACAGTGAAAACTCCTCCTTTGTCGGGATATGGAAACCGGTGGGGCAAATACCTTGTTTTCCCGGAGTAGCCTCCCCGTAATACATAGCTTCCCACCAGTGGTAGAGTGCTCCATACGTTGTGCAATTCGATGGATCATTGTCGTAACAGTATTTTTCTATCTCAGTATCAAGCCAGGGAAGTACCTGGTAGTCGATCATCGTACCGGTATTTAGGTTTTGTTTCAACCAGCACTGCCCCCCAATTTTTATGGTTTCGTAAGTCTGGCCGTAATAATCTACCGTGGGCAGGCCTGGGCACGATTCACCGGTTGCGAAATATGCCCGTACTTCAATATTTATTTTCGTCCATTCATAACCCGGTTTATGCCCGCCCATATAGTAAGTGAAATGCTTGTTTGTGCCAGGTAAAATACCAGGGCCATAATCACCTTCACAAAATTCAAGTGGAAGATCAAACCCCACCCCCCAAAGCAGTCTTGCCTGGATTTCGTATGATTCCTGAAACCCTAAAAGGTTGTAATAGACATCAATGATGTCTGACCCATCGGTTCGTTGTTCAGCCTGGACATTGGATATCCGTCCTTTTTCCTGGCCAAAACACATCAGTTGTGTTGTTGTAAAAATTAGCAACAACCATAAAAACTTTGATGTAAAATTTTTCATAAGTAATTAGGTTTAGTTAATAAATGTATTGAATGAATAAATAGCTTTCGCTATGAAAATTTCATCAAAATTTATGAACCTGCATATTTTAAAGGCTCGTAGTATCAGGCAAGAATTCCGAGAGGTACTTTAGTTAGCAAATCACGATATTATCGATTAGTGCTTTTCTTTCACAGACAAAAATAAGGTAGTTTGATGCTAAATAAAAGGGTTTTATAGTTTTTTAGATTTTTTTGTTTGGATTTCAGTATGCTGATTGTATATTTTATGACATCTATATCTATGTTTTACCCGGCCCATTTTTTCTTAAAATAGTTATCAGTATCCTTTTTATTCAATACGTTTGTTTTGGTGTGGTTCAGGCGGAAAGCTTGGCTCATCCGCCAAATCCCACTGCAAATCCATTTCTTCAAACATACTCCGCCCCTCAAGTCTCTTCGTTCGCTAAAGTCTCTTCGTTCTCTCAAGTCGCTAAAGTCTTTTTGTTCTCTTGCCTCTCCCCCTCTCAGTTCATCAAACTTTTCCCGGTATTCGTCAATCCAAACCACTCATTCAAACATCTTCTTCATTTTCGCCTTCCAAGGGTATTATCTTTATTCTTTTAAAAAGGGTGATTATTGATACATTAAAAAGGATTCCGAATTCATTTTGAATTTGACATTTACACAATTATGTTTAGTTTTACTAAAAATAATAAAAACCATAAGATGCTTCGCACGATCATCATCGACGACGAACCGCACATACGCGAAACGCTTGGGCATATACTCCGAAAATTTTGCCCGCAGGTAAGGGTTGTGGGCGAAGCAGAAAGCGTGGCCACCGGCATGAAGGAGATCAGGGAAAAAGCACCTGAACTGGTTTTGCTCGACATAAAAATGGACGATGGTTCGGGCTTCGACCTGCTAGACCAGTTTGAAAACATCGACTTCAAAATCATTTTCATCACCGCCTACGAGCAATACGCCATACGAGCTTTTGGTTTTAGCGCCATCGACTACCTCCTGAAACCTGTCAACCCCGAGAAACTTGCAGATGCTATAAAAAGAGTTGAACAGTTGGTGCAGAGCAGTTTTATTACCCAATTGGAAACACTAAAGAAAAACTTGAATACCCCCGAAAACAAGGATCGTAAAATAATACTCCGAACCATCGACAGCATCTACCTGCTCGATGTGCAGGATATTATTCATTGTGCCTCTGATGGCAGCTACACGATTTTCGATACCATCGCTGAAGGCAGGATCACCATTTCTAAAAGCATTAGGATTTACGATGATCTACTTTCCGATTCGGGATTTCTCAGGGTGCATCGCTCACACCTGATCAACCTGAAACATGTCAGGAGGTTTTCAAAACAGGATGGAGGCTTGGTGGTGATGAAAAACGATATTGAGGTTCCTGCTTCCACGCGGGGCAGGGAAAGGCTGATGGAGCTTTTTGATGAAATGGAGGGGAAGGGAGGAGTGGAGTAGTGGAGTGATGAGAGGTGAGTGATGGAGAGAATGAAGGGACGGAGGGACTGGAGGGAACGAAGCGAACGAAGTGACAGAGAGACGGAGGGACTGAGGGACTGGAGAGAATGGGGAGAACGAAGCGAACAAAGCGATGCGCCGACTTTCCATCGTCCGCAGGACATGAAAACGTCAAAAGAAAGAAACGAAAGAAGCGAACAAAGCGATGCGCCGACTTAGAAACGTCCGAAGGACTTTCTAACGTCAAAAAAAAAAGATGAACATGTTTTCACCGAACAATAATTTTTTTTAACCATAATATTTTTACCTGATGAAATACACAGTTTATTCAGTGCTGATATTTTTTACGGTGGTAATTTGCATCCCACAAGCCAAGGCACAGCTTTACATGAAGTTTCTGGGGCATCGTTCCGATACCATTTATCCAAAACTTGCGGGTGCCGGCGAAAAGGAGAAAATGCACGTGTTCAACGAACTGGCTTTTTACTATTCCATCTTTCAGGCCGATTCGGCCATAAGCTACGCCGAAAGATCATTGCAACTATCCGAAAAATTTGATAACCCAATCGAAAAAGCTACGGCATACCGAAACCTGGGCAATGCCCACGCGCTTATGGGGGATTATAGCCAGGCCTTTGTTTACCTGCAAAAGGCATTAGGGATTTTTGAAGGCCTTGGCCTCAAGCGAAAAATATTTGAGCTTTATTTCGATCTCGCGAAGCTTAACTATGATATTGAGAATTATGAACAAAGTATAGTGTATGGGAAAAAGGCGGAGCAAGTTATGGAGCAGGAAGAAGCTATGGGAAAAGTTATAGTAACACCTTATGAAAAAGCACTGTATTTGGGCCTATTTGCAACTGTGTGGCGCGAAAGTGATAAATATGACGAGGCCATCAAATATTATAAAGACTATATTAAACTGACTAAATCGTTTGGGATTCCCGGCTTTTTTCATAGTGCCTTTGTGAAATCCCTCGGCGAAACGTATGAATATACAGGCGAGCTTGACTCGGCACTAAAATATACCTACATGGCCCGGACATACTTTGATGAAAATAAAGATAAACCGCCACAGGAGCATACCGGATATGAAAAAGTAATTGGCAAAATATGGAATAACAAAGGGAATCCTGATACAGCCATATATTTTCTGCGTCAGGGCCTGGCCAACGACAAAAGGAAAGGCTCTTTATTTTATACTGCCTATGATGCCCAATATCTCGGAGATGCTTTTATGTCGAAAAAGTTGTACGACTCGGCCATGCGTTATTATTTGGTAGGATTAGATTACTCGAACCAACTTTACCATCAATTAATGCAGGAACGGTCGGATGCGAGTCAGCAGATTGTGTACTCGGGCTACCAGGCGTTTTATGAGATTAACCAGGCCGAAGCTTTGCAAAGATATTATGCGCAAATGTTTTCTGTGTACAAACGAATATACAAACTTTTAAAAGCTACCGGTGAGCTAGTCCCGGCTTTGGAGAACCATGAGCAAATGGCTGCCTACAAAGATTCGTTTAATGTAATCTCGACAAACATTGATGAAAAGAAACTGCAGGCCCGTTTCCAAACGGAAAAGTACCAACAACAGCTTGCCCTGCTCGAAAAAGACAATATCCTCAAACAATCACAAATCAAAAACAACAGGCTTTTACTTTTTGGAACAGCCATCGTATTACTCTTCATCCTGGTAGTTGTGTTGCTCTATTTCAGGCAGCATCGGCTAAGGTCGGCCCAGGAAAAGCTGCAACTCGAGCAGCGGCTGCTGCGCTCACAGATGAACCCGCACTTTATATTTAATTCGCTGGCCAGCATCCAAAATTTCATCGTAAAGCAAGACGACACCAAAGCAAGTATTTACCTGTCGCGGTTTTCCGAACTGGTGCGCAGCATCCTCGATAACTCCATGCGCGAGCAAATCACCCTTGAAGAAGAATTAATCACTGTCGAAAACTACCTGGAGCTGCAAAGGATAAGGTTTCCTGAAAAGTTCGATTACAGCATTGACGTTGACGAACTCCTCGACCCCGAAAGCACTTTTCTTCCCCCCATGCTGTCGCAGCCCTTTATCGAAAATGCCATCGAGCACGGCATCAAAAGCAAAGGATCGAAGGGACATATCAATGTTATGTTTAAAAAACAGAATGGCAGCCTGGTCTTCGAAATTGAAGATGACGGCATTGGACGGCAGATGGCACGGGAAATCCTTTTGAAGCGCGACAAAGAACACAAATCCCTGGCCACCCATATCACCGGTGAAAGGATAAGGATTTTAAACAAAAAGCTCAAGCAAAAGATCAGCCTCAACATCATCGACCTCAAAAATGAGCTGGCCGAAGCTGTGGGAACGAGGGTGGTGTTTAGGATTCCATTTAGGATTTCACTTTAAACGAAGACCTGGGTTTGGAGGTTAGATTTTAGAAGTTAGATATTTCCAATACCACAACGCTATTACTCCAATTCTCCATTACACCACCAATCCTCTCTCACTTCTCCCCTTTTTGACGTTTCCATGTCCTACGGACGATGGAAAGTCGGAGCATTTCTATGTTCTCTCCAGTCTCTTCACTCTCTCCAATCTCTTAGTTCGCTAAAGTCGCTTCAGCCCTCCATTCTCCATTCTCCTCCCTCATCTCTCATCCTCATCTCTCATCAATCATCACTCCAGTCTCTTAAGTCTCTCAGTCGCTAAAGTCTCTTCGGTCTCTTAGTTCTCTCAAGTCTCTTAGTTCGCTAAAGTCGCTTCAGCCCTCCATTCTCCATTCTCCTCCCTCATCTCTCATCAATCATCACTCCAGTCTCTTAAGTCTCTCAGTCGCTAAAGTCTCTTCGGTCTCTTAGTTCGCCTTCTTCGCTTCGTTCGTAAAAAAAAACCCGCGTTCATAAAAACAAATCCATGCGTTCAAATAAAAATCCCGGACGTTCACACTATAAACGGGCACGTTCAGACATCTTCCTGCTATTAAGCTTATCGAGCTTATATTTTTGTGATAGCCATTTCCACCAAAAAGTTCTATAAAAACATCTGAAATGTTTATATTCGCTGAAAAAAATTTTATGATCAAAGTAATAATCATTGAGGATGATGTTCGATCTGTAGATTTGATAAGCAGGACAGTGGAATCATACCTGGCAAATGTAACTATTGCCGCAAGCACTGGAAATTCAAAAACCGGAATTGGCCTCATCAACGAGCATGAACCCGATGTGGTGCTGGTGGATATTAGACTGCCAGACGGTAGCGGCTTCGAGCTAATCGACCATTTTGGGAAACCCGATTTTAAAGTTATTTTCCTGTCGGCTTATGCCGATTATGCCATCAAAGCCATTAAATACAATGCCATCGACTACCTGTTGAAACCGCTCAGGGAAGAAGAATTGGCACAGGCCATCAGGAAAGCCGACGACCTCATTCGCTATGAAGAAAAACTCCACGCGAAAGCCTTGGGCGAAAGTATTAGTAACCTGGACAAAACCCACCGCATGGTATTAAAATCTGCCGATCAGGTACACATCATCAATACCGATGATATTATCCACATTGAAGCCGATGGGAATTATTCCACTTTTTATTTGATAGATGGGCGCAAGATTGTAATCTCGAAATCATCGAAAGAATTTGAGGAAATGTTAATCGATCAGGGTTTTCACCGTATCCACAAATCGCACATTGTAAATATTAACCGGATGAGCTATTTTGATAAAGCTGATGGAGGTACTCTTGTAATGTGCAATGGCGACAAGGTGCCTGTGGCCTCAAGGAAAAGGGAAATGCTGATGGAGTTGTTTGATGGATTGACATAACGTTGGATAATTATTTTAAAACTACGAAATGCGGACATATCCGACATAATAAGTTCCAATAATGTGATAATTCCCACATTTTAACATGCTAAAACGTGAAAAGTAAGAGTTTGACTATTCAAGGGTAAGATCTGTAAGCCTACGTGTATTCAGGGTTTCACTCTAAGTGAAGCCCTGAATTGCCAGGGATAAAATACTTTCACTAAATTTGACAGAAAAACATCATGCAACAAAAGGCCACCATATTATCAGCAGAACTTTCAGGGATGCAAGCACTAACCGAGAGTTTGCCTCCCGAAGGGATCACTTCTTTGATGGGTGAAATCCACACACTCACCGAAACTACCGCCCGGATGCACCATGGCAACCTCAACCGTTTTACCGGCGATACATTTATGGCGGTTTTTCATCCCGGCAAAACCGGCAAATCTGCCGCTATCCATGCCATCGATGCTGCCTGTGAACTCAACGAGCAAATGCAGGCTTTTAGCCACGATAAAAAACTAAAGCAGGCTTTCAATCTGAAAATCGGGATTGCTACTGGCGGCATCCTCTCTACCGAAATCGGCAGCAAAGAAAACGTGCAGCAAACCATCATGGGCGAAGCGGTGAACCATGCCCAGCGCATCTGCCGCTTTGCCAGCGACGGCCAAACCCTCGTGGATGGTTCAAGCCACGAATGGGCAAAAGATCATTGCGTGTTTCAATCCCTGGAGCCTATCCCGCTAAAAGGCGGAGATGAAACGCTGGCTATCTTCGAGCTAATCGAGAAAAAACGAAAGAAGATGGATGTATCCTCAATGGAGCGGAAAATTGCATCTGAGATGGTGGGCCGTGGCAGGGAGGCTGAACAATTAGAAAGCCTGATTAAAAAATTAATTGCAGGCAAAGGCTCGGTGGTAAATATTGTTGGAAAAGCAGGTATTGGAAAGTCAAGATTGGTGGCCGAAATGAAGGTGCAGCCCATCATGGAAAATGTGCTTTTGCTCGAAGGCAGGGCCATGTCGAGCGGAAAAAACCTCAGCTTCCATCCGCTCATTCACCTGATAAAATCATGGGCAGGGATTACAGAAGAAGATCCTTCAGCGCTTGCCTCCGAAAAACTGCAAAGAGGAATCCAGCAAGTTGCCTCCGATAAATCCGATGAAATTTATCCCTTTTTAGCTACCATGATGGGCTTGCCGCTCAATGGCAAACAAAAAGAGCGCGTAAAAGGCATTGAAGGGGAAGCACTCGAAAAGCTGATTCTGAAAAACCTGCGCGACCTGATCATCAGCGCAGCCAAAGATAAGCCCCGCATTTACCTGATCGAAGATATGCACTGGGCCGACAGTTCCTCAATCACCATGTTTGAATCCCTTTACAAACTATCGCAAAACCACCCGGTAATGTTTATCAATGTGCTAAGGCCGGGCTATAAAGAAACGGGCGACTACATTTTAAAATGGCTGGTGGATAATTTACCGGGCGACAATATTACCATCAATATTTCGCCGCTTGCAGATGGAGAATCGGGGGAACTGATCAACAACCTGCTTAAAAAAGTTGCTCTGCCCGAAAAGGTGGCATCAACCATTATCCGAAAAACAGAGGGCAATCCTTTTTTTATCGAAGAAGTAATCCGCAGTTTTCTGGATGAAGGAATTATCGAAATCAAGGAAAAAGAATTCATCGTAACAGACAAAATTAACGAGGTCAACATCCCTGAAACCATCAACGATGTAATCCTTTCGCGCGTGGACAAACTGGACGAAAAAACCAGGGAATTGCTCAACACAGCCTCAGTAATAGGCCGCAATTTCTATTACAAAGTGTTGGAAGAAGCCACCGACACCATCGAAGAACTCGATGACCGGCTGGCCTACCTCACCGAAGTGCAATTAATCAGCGAAAGCAAAAAGAAAGAGGAAATAGAATACCTGTTTAAACATGCCCTGGCACAACAAGCCACTTATGAGTCCATTGTTCTGAATTCAAAAAAGGAACTTCACCTTAAAATTGCCCGATCTATTGAAAAAGTTTTCGCGGAAAATCTGAATGAGTTTTATGGTACACTTGCCCAACACTACGAAAAAGCGGGAAAACCTGACAAGACAGAGGAGTATCTGTTAAAGGCCGGTGATGAAGCCTTGAGAACAGGGGCTCATATTGCAGCTATAAATTATTTCGAAAGCGCACTGCAACTCATTCCAGTAAATTCTGCCGATGATAGAAATTTGTCATACATAAATGACATCAACGAGAAGCTGGCTTACGCATATTACGCAATAGGTCAAACCAGGAAGTCAGCAGGTTTATTTATTCAATCCACTAATTTTCATATAGGCTATCGTCTTCCATCGAACCGTATAATTCTCATTTTGCAGACCCTAAAAAGCTTTCTGGGCCTATACTTGAAAATTCTCTTCTGGAATGGGAAAAAAAAGAGGGTCGCAACAGATCAGGATAATAGAATTTTAAAGATATTGATTTTCCAGGGGGAAGCTATTGCAACCCATAATCCGAGGGAAACATTTTTCAGGACAATTAATTTATTGAATTATTTTCCCTTGTCAACGATAGTTTCTTCTCAATACGGTTTAGGTAGTTTTCTTGGAACATGTGTAATTTTTCCATGGACGGGAAGAGGTCTTAAGTTTGGGAAAAGATTTATGAAATTTACAATGTCAATCATTGATGACCAGTTACCCATGGTTTGGCTAATAGGAAAGTATATGCTCTCGATGTATGATTATTTTGTAGGACAATTGAAGGAGGGGACAGAGGATGAAAAAGTATTTGAATTGTCGATGGAACTTGGATTAGTTTGG
>Ga0208900_1000648_pt1 | contig 21178 bp, 13 predicted proteins | sample AntAceMetag02UKK_FD_184763 | JGI IMG/M metagenome (GOLD analysis project Ga0208900, IMG submission 184763) | Saline lake microbial communities from Ace Lake, Antarctica - Antarctic Ace Lake Metagenome 02UKK (SPAdes) (version 2) | ecosystem: Environmental > Aquatic > Non-marine Saline and... | reverse complement strand
AATATACTCACCGTATTCATCCAAAGGAAACTCAACTATCGGTGGATTGATATAGGTTTGCGGCGTATTCAGGTTGGGGGCAAAAGCACCAAAAACCAGAAACATAAACTGGGTAGTTGAAGCTGAACCGGAATTATCGTAATCGTAAAAGAAAGGCGGGCCGGGTTGATTTTGCTGGAGGACATGCAGGCGTGTTGAATCCAATACTACTTCCGTCAGATTTAGTATTTGGGAGGCTGCCGCCGCCAAAACCCTGAACTTGTCTTTGTGCAAAATCCCAAACCTGAAAGTGCCATATCCTCCCATGGATATGCCCAATAAGGCCCTGTGGTCGCGCGAAGGATAAGCCCGGAATGAAGATTCAACCCAATTTGTCAGGTCGTTAATCATATAATCTTCGTAGTTGCCCCAAATAATCGAGTTCATATACATCGAGCCATCGAAAGGATCTGGGCTGTTGTCGGCACCAACCATAATTACCGGTTCAATGGTGCCATTGTTTATCAGTGATTGCATTAAGGATATCATTTCATTCATGGAGTTTTGACTGCCAAACCAACCATGCAGGTAATAGATCACCGAATAATAGGTGTCGGGGTTTTCATCGTATCCCGGTGGGAAATAAATATCCACCATCTTGGTTTCCTGGAGCGCCCCACTGTAAAATGAGGTGTCGATGTGGTTGATCTGTGCAAACAGCAGATTTGCTGTTAAAATGACTGTTGTTAAAATTGTAAGTTTTTTCATAACTTCTCCTTTTGCTTTAGGTTAAAATAAATTTGATAATGACTGAAAAACTAATAAATGAATTACTGCATGATTCAGCCTGTGGTTCAAAGAATGAGAATCAATTTCCGGGCTTTTGTCGTTGGCATCGGGAAGCCCTTTTAATAAATCAATGAACTTGTTCAAGCTCTGAAGTTCGGTTTCTAAACTCTGACAGGGTTCAAAACCCTGTCAGAGTTCAAAGCTGGTGGGCTAAAGCCCTTTAATAAATCAATGAACTTGTCCAAACTCTGACATCCGGCTTCTAAACCCTGACACCCGGTTTCTAACTCTGTCAGAGTTCAAAACCCTGTCAGAGTTCAAAGCTGGTGGGCTAAAGCCCTTTAATAAATCAATGAACTTGTCCAAACTCTGACATCCGGCTTCTAAACCCTGACACCCGGTTTCTAACTCTGACAGGGTTCAAAACCCTGTCAGAGTTGAAGAGGGGAGGGCTGATGCCCGGGAGCTTTGGTGTAGGAATTATTGCTTCACAATTTTCTGTGTAAATACATCTTCACCCACTTTTACGCGGCAGAAATAAATGCCTGCTTCGCGGGGCGAGCCTTCGGGGAAGTTTGCACTGTCCCAGCTCAGTTGATGCTTACCGGCAGGCAAAGTTTTATTGTTTACAATACCCACTTTTGCGCCCAAAACATTAAATATTTCAATCTCTACAAAAGCTGTGTTTTGTAGTTCAAAGCTGATGGTAAGATTTTCGATAAAGGGATTGGGGAAAATTTGGAGCTTATCGCTTGCCATTGTCCTCTCATCCGTTTTACTTATCAGTAATTCATAAGATCCCATTTCTATCCGCCCGTTGCAGGTACGCGGGTTTCCGCAGAGGCAGGTCGCAGGCAGGTAATCCGGATAGTACCAGGCAGAAGTATCGGGAGTTCCCTGGTTGAAGCATGGCGAAATGGTGGAAAGCAGGTAAGGGGGAAATTCCGGCGCAGTTTCAAACTCAGGGTCATCTTCTATATTAAATAAATAATCCCCGTTAATTGGGTTGCCTCCAAATCCGGCCTGGCCTTCTTCGATGTCGCAATAGTAAAATCCGGGGGCACTATTAAGCGTTGACGAAAAAACCTGGTTACCCGAAGAGGTGGCTTCATTTCCCCAAAGAATGGTATTGATAATTTCAGGATTTGACAAATTATAAAAATATAATGCTCCACCCTGTGTTGCAGTATTTTCTGCAAAGGTGTTGTTGATGAGAATGCCGTTGCCATGTTCATAAAATGATATAGCACCACCGTTATTAGCATGATTACCATAAAAAAGACAATTGGAAATAATCGGGGCAGAGTTGGCATAGCATAGTATGGCTCCACCGTATTCAGCAGTATTGTCGTAGAAAATACATTTTTTGATTGTGATGTTGCTGTTTTCAAAGGCGAAAGCTCCCCCACTCGGCGGGTAGCCGCCATCAATATCAGCCTTATTATGCCTGAATGTTGAATTGGATATGATAAGATTATCGTAGGCATCTATCAGAAAAACCCCACCACTATTATGTTTTGAAATCGTGCCCTGTGCATAGCCATATTCAAAAATACAATGGTCGAAAATTGATGAATCAGTGTCAGCAATTAATGCCCCATCGTAAGCAAAACCATCCCACCAAAGGTTGGGATTAGATCGTGTGAAAATGATGTTTTCCTCCGCCGTTCCTTCAGCCTTTACACTACCACCAACATTAATAACATAAGGCCCGCGCACGGCAACTTTTACTCCGGGTTCGATGGTGTGGGTTTCGCCATCTTCAACGGTGAGGTGTCCATCTACGTAAATGGGTGAATCTTCGGCAGTCCACGTGCCGCTTACCGGACCTTCGGGGACGAAGGTGGCTTTGGCATGGATGCCTGTCATTGATCCTCCATAAATTTCCCACCTGGAACCATTTCTGCCATTTTCCATAAAATTACTTCCGGCTACAAGGGTTATTTCTGACGGATTAGGCCTGATGTAATGGGTTCCCAAATCCTTCAAAAATGATTGGGCTATGAATTGCGCTTCTGCGGAAACATTATCCGAAATATTATAAACCTGGGTGAAAGACGTGTTGCATAACCAGTATCCCGTTTCATCCTTTTGCTTGTTGGTGTCGGCCATCATATAAAGAACCGGTTCACCATTTAATTCGATTATCAGCCTATTGTTATAATAATTTACCCAATGCTGTTGGTTTAAGTATCCCCAATCCTCTCCATAAGTATCCGACCCAAGACTGCTCAGACCTTGTTTTATTTTTAAATCTCCGATTTCATATCCGCGGTATTCAAGTTGCAGTATTGTGTTGAAAAACCCGCTTGAACCTACTTCAAAATGAGCAAGGCAGGCATCAGGGTCAGGATCAATGCCATCGAAGTCGGCGGAGGCCTGGTAATATTTCTGGTTTTGATGCCCATCTCCATAAGGTTCAGGGCCGGATCCATCAGCATCCCAACAGGCAAATCCTTCATGATCGGAATATAAACCCTTGAAAGGCAAGGTAGGATTACCAACGGTAAGCAAGCCGTTGATGACATTGTAATAGACCCCGTTTCTACCGGAGCCTGAAAATGTTTGTCCGGAATTGGTGGCCTCATAATGTGTTTTTATTTCTTTGCCATCAAGATCATTTAAAAAGGCATTGGCAATTTCAACCAAAATGTTATTTGTGGCTATATTGTGTAAAGGAGAATAGCCGGTTTCCATTTGCCAGTTGCCCGATGCTGTATTTATGTACATATTGGCATAATCAAAAAATCCGGCAAGCAAAGGCTGTCCATCCAATTCAAAAGTGAATGGGACATTGTAATAGTTTGAATAACTCCAATTGTTGAAGAAAAACCAATCTTCGCCTTCCATGTCGTCCTCCAGGGAGGTTAAACCATATTTCATTTTTACCTGGTTGGTGGTATAGCCATTGTCGGCTAAGGCCTGCTCAAACTCGGGGAAGCCAGTTGAGCCTGGCAAAAAGTGGGCGCATGCATCTTCAGGATTTCCGGTAATGTAGTCTTGAGATGAACCGTAGAAGTATTGATTTGTAAATCCAGGAGCAGGCACAAGATGGCCTAATCCGGCCGGCTCCGGGCCTGAGCCATCGGCATTCCAGCCTGCAATACCTTCGCCCTGCGAAACATATCCTGCAAACTGGATTTGGCTTGTGGTGGGTGGGTTGGCCAGTTCATAAGCATAATCAAACATATATTCTACGATTGGATCAACATATTGGTTGGAGTTGGTCATTATAACAATGCCGGTGCCTTCATCCTTGCAAAAATAGAGATGGGCTGCATATCCCCTCGAAGAACCCCCGTTGTGTCCCCAAACGGTTCGGCTTCCGTAATCGATGCGCCGAAATAAACCCAATCCGGTATTTCCATATACGAAATTCCAGTTTGGATTTTGAACTATAAGCATGGTGTCAATAGTGCTGCTTTGCAAAATTTCATTCCCTTGGTACTGGCCTTCATTTAGCATCATTATATTGAATTGGGAAAGTTCCAAAGCAGTCGATCTTAACATTATTCCGGGATAACAAGGATGACCTATGTGAATATTTGGTGTAAACCCGCCGCTTGCATAATCGTAGCCTATGGCAAGGTTATCCATATTTAATTCGCCAAGAAACCACGCGGACTGATGCATGTTGAGCGGAGAGAATAAGTGTTCCTTTGCATATTCATGGAAAAGATTGCCTGTTATGGCCTCGACAATGAAGCCGTTGAGCCCTACCCCTAAATTTGAATAATGAAAATACAATCCCGGAGGCTGTCCATAATAATTTCCAGCATTATAATACTGTCCTCCTTCGGGGAAATAGTTTTCGCAAAAGAAAGCCATACTTTCTGTAGGATCTCCTTCACCTCCATAACTTTCAAAATTAAAATCGGTAATGCTTGAACTGTGGCACAACAGCATCCGGGAGGTGATGCCAATATCCGGGTTTTGAGGATTGATGACATCGAAAGGTAGGTAATTGTTGATAGCATTGTCGATGTCCAGATTTCCGGTTTCATATTGTTGCATTACACAAGCTGCGGTAAGCGTTTTACCTATTGAAAACGCATTAAAAAGCGTGGTGTCATTTACCGGGATGCTATCTTCCAGGTTCATGTATCCGTAATTATTGTTCCAGACAACCTCATCTCCAACAATGATACATGCCGATAATCCGGGCACATGAAATGCCTCCATTTGACCTGTAATAAATGTGTCGATATCGAATTTCTCGTGCAATAGTTTTGGGTCTTGAGCAAACGAGTAACTTGCCATAAATATGATGGCAATAATTGTCCCGATAGCAATCGGGAATGCTTTTGTAAAATTTTTCATAACTTCTCCTTTTGTTTTAGGTTAAAATATTTGGGTTTATAATGACTGAAAAAAGATTCCATAAAATTACAATGCGAAAAAGGCAAAATGTTGACAGATGTATGAACGCCGGGAATAAATGTGTGAACGCCGGGGTTTTTCGTATTAACGCTGAAATATTTTGAGAATATTGATTCATTTTATTTCATTTTTTTGTTGAAAATTTTAATATTCCACAAAGTTACATCCGGAGGCATGTGAAATCCATAGCTGAATTCTGCTATAAAAAAGATTGGTGGTTTTCGGGGAGGGAGGAGGGAGACTTGAGAGATTTTAGCGAACGAAGCGAACGAAGCGATTAAAGCGAATTAAGCGAACGAAGAGACTTGAGAGAGATGAGAGGGGAGAGATGAGAGATGAGCGAACGAAGCAACTTTAGCGAATTTAGAGATTTTAGAGAGAGGAGAATCTTCCCCATTTACAGTACAGACAAGGCATGCCTTGTCTTCCGGAATATTAACCCCGGACTTAATGACTTAAGAAAACGAAGAGACTTGAGAGAGATGAGAGGGGAGAGATGAGAGATGAGCGAACGAAGCAACTTTAGCGAATTTAGAGATTTTAGAGAGAGGAGGAATCTTCCCCATTTACAGTACAGACAAGGCATGCCTTGTCTTCCGGAATATAGACCCCGAACTTAATGACTTAAGAAAACGAAGAGACTTGAGAGAGATGAGAGGGGAGAAATGAGAGATTGAGTGGTGGGGTTTTGGAGTGATGGAGTGGTGGAGTGTTGGCTTTGGTAACATCTAACATCTGACATCTAACATCCATCATCTAACATCTAACATCTGACATCTAACCTCTAAAATCTATCCTTTAAATTCAGGGCTTCACTTTAAGTGAAGCCCTGAATCCGGACCTTGATAGTTGCTTTCTACCTGGTTTATTTTTCTGTTTCTGCTACCATTTCACCCGATAGTTTTTCGCATAGCAATGCTTCGTAGCCGGCACAATAATTATCGTAACGGCAAATCTGTTGCTTGTTTTTACCGAAGACAATGGTGCATGGAACTGTTCCCACATTCATGGCGCGTTTCAAGTTACCATTAACATCCACGTAGGTTTCAAAATCGTAAGCTTTGCCTTTTACAAAAGGTTTTACATGGCTCCACGATCCGTTGCAGTCAACACAAATGCTGATTAACTTTGTGCCCGAATGTTCCAGCGAATCTTCCCAAATAGTCTGGAGGCTTTCCAGGTTTTCACGACATTTCTGATCCGTTGACTTCCAAAATACAATTACGGTAGCCTTGTTTGTATCGGTTATTTCATTTATCGAAACTGTATTGCCGTCGAGGTTTTTTACTGTTGCATCGGGTATTGATGCGGTTTGAGAGTTTGCTGTAAAAGAGATAAAAATTGCTGCGATAAAAATTGCCAGTGTTTTCATGATTTTTTGTTTTAAGTGAAACAATGAGTTAATTTTCGATAACATCTTATTATCAATGTTTCAGCAAAATTAACCTGGTACAACTTCAAAATCATGGCAGAAAACCATGATAAAAATAAATAGCTGATTTCTTTGGAGAAATCTTTTCTTTTGTCATCACACTATGAAATATCCGCCAAATGGCTGCGGCTTGGAACTCGAAAACACTTAGCATCGGCCTAATATCCCATCCCGAAAAGTTATAAAATTCCAATAATAATTTATAAAATTATTAACCAAAGAATGGAGTAAGTTTATTAATTAACATATTTAGAGGGCTTTATGTGTAATGGGTAGATGGAAATGAAAATTACTGTTTTTTTTACTAATCTCGCTATGCAACCATTTATTAGCTTTGTAACCTTATTAGCAAGATTTCGGACAACTATTATTGGGTACTCTTTTTAGTTCTTACATTGTGCTAAGAAGTAGAATCAAACTAACAAACTAACAATCTAATATTTTTTATTATGAATAGAATTTTTACGCTGATACTAACTGTTATTTTTTTACCATCCCTGCTGTTTGCAGAATGGGTATCGCTCGATAACAGTGCTTCAAAAACTACTGCTCCCCAAGTTACTTTAATCAGTGATTCAGAAAATAGTACAGTTTTGCATATCGACCTTGTTGGTTTTAACCTGAAAGATTTGCAGGCCGATGGAAAAACATTTCAATCTGTTGATTTATTTACTGAAATATTCACCACGAAAGAAGGCTATCCTGAACTTCCCTACATGGCGAAAATACTGGCTATTCCTGGTCAATCGGGCATTTCGGTGGAGGTGATTGAAACCGGGGAAGTTCAAACCTTCCAGAATATTAACATTCCACCGGCCAGGCAAAGTTGGTGGGAAGGCAAGCCTGAGCCTTCTTACGATATGAATACTGATGCTTACAGTATGGATTCTTTTTATCCTGCGGAGATGGTAAGTGTTGAAGAGCCTTCTGTGTTTAGAGATTTTCGTATCTCTCGTGTTTCATTATTTCCGGTACGTTACAACCCGGCCAAAAAAGAACTCCAGGTGGTAAGTTCGATGACCATAAAAGTTACCTATGGAAAAGGCAAAATTGTGAATCCTAAAACTTCACAAAAAAGAGCCATTGCACCATCCTACGCCAAATTATACAAAAGCACTATTTTTAATTATAAAGAAGTTTTAAATCGTGAGTATGATGGCCGTGAAGATGGCGAAGAGTTGATGCTGTGCATCATGCCTGATGAGTTTGTTGAGAGTTTTCAAACCTATGCCGACTGGAATCGTGAAACGGGAACAGATATACATGTAACGAAATTTAGTGATATTGGTGCCACCGCCAACAACCCCAATACAGTTAAAGATCATATTTCGGATGCCTATTTCAATTGGGAAGTACCACCAACTTATGTGCTGGTAATCGGTGATAAAGATGTGTTCCCCTACAAAACGGTTTCCTATCCCGACTATTCGTTTCCAAGTGATAATTTTTATGTTGAAATTGACGGAGGCGACTATTTTCCGGAAATGATGATCGGACGTTTTACCAATCAGGGCGATTACAGGATGCGGGTGATGATAAGTAAATTTCAGTTGTACGAACAACATCCGTACATCGAAGAAACCGATTGGTTTAAAAAGGGTATTTGCTGCTCGAATAACGATTATGACTCCCAGGTTGATACCAAACGTTTTACCTATAGGTGTATGACCGAAGACGGTGGTTTTACCCATGTTGATACTTTAATGAGCGATGGTAATGGCTGGGGTAATAATTGCTCGATGGATGTGGGTGATATTGTGAATGCCATCGAAGATGGCCGTAGTTACCTCAATTACCGGGGCGAAGGTTGGTATAGTGGCTGGAATGCTTCTTGCTACAATTTCGATCAATCGGATGTAAATAATTTAGACAATGGGCAAAAATTCACTTTCGTAACCAGTATTGGATGTGGTGTTGCAGGTTATCAGTCAAGTGGCGGAAACTGTTTTGGCGAAGAGTGGATTCAAATGGGAACTATTTCCGAACCCAAAGGTGGTTGTGCATTTATTGGGCCAACATCAAATACCCATACCACATATAACAATAAAATTGATAAAGGTATTTACGTGGGGATGTTTCGCGAAGGAATGGATACCCCCGGCCAGGCCATGGTAAGGGGAAAATTATACTTGTATAATGTGTATGGTAACATTTATAATACCGAATACCATTACCAGGTATTTCATGTTTTGGGCGATCCAAGCCTACATATATGGAAAGATGTGCCTCTTGAAGTAAATGTTGACCACCTAACCAGCATTCCGGTTGGAAACAATCAGCTTGAAGTTACGGTTACATTCGAAGGTTCGGGCTTACCAGCCGATAGTGCAATAGTATGGGTTACCAGCGATGAAATTTTTGCTACTGCTTATTGCGATGAAAATGGGCTTGCGGTGATAGATATTGTTCCTACTTTACAAGACTCACTAACCATTACAGTTCGTGGTGGAAACGTGTATCCCCATCAGAGTGCAATAGAGGTTACACAGCCCGAAGAGCTTGTAGAACCTGAAGGTGTACCTGCAATGGCTGATCTTGATGGCAACAACGATGGGTTGCTAAATCCTAACGAAAACTGCGAAGTAACTTTTACACTCAAAAATTGGGGCGTTCTATTAGTAAATAATATTCAGGCTACCATCTCCTCAACCGACCCTTATGTTCAGGTTATCACTACATCGCCGGTTTCTTTTGGAAACCTGGCTCCCGGGGCTATGGCTACCGGCGACCCATTCGAGTTTCATGTGGATGAAAATTGTCCTATTGGACAAACCGTTCATTTTACCCTCAATGTAAATAGTTCGCTTAGTGCCTGGGAATACGAGTATGGCGAATTAATTGTAGGTTGTGCGCTGGGATTTGAAAATTATATGGTTGGTGATGAAGGCTCTCCTAATACGAACTACCGGATGGATCCCGGTGAAACAGTGCGTTTGTTTATGTCGATTACAAACCAGGGCGAAGATATAGCACCTAACGTTATGGGTGTGCTTTCCACCAACGATCCTTATATGACCGTTGAAGATGAAACAGCCACCTTTGGAACAATTGAAATTAAAGAGAGTGCTATAAATAATGAAGACTATTTTGTGGTTGCTATCGATGAAGCCTGCCCAACAGGGTACATGGCCGAATTTACTATGGAGCTTTATACCCAGGATGGAAACTATCCTTATGAGCATAATATCATTCATAGTTTCCCGGTAACCCTACCGGTAGCTTCTGACTATTCCGGCCCTGATGCTTACGGGTATTATGCCTTTTCCAACGATGATTCATTTTACGATCAAACTCCCGTCTATAACTGGTTCGAATTAGAAGGAATTGGAAGTCAGCTAAATATTTTTGGTGAAAGCGATTATACCGAAACCGTTGATTTACCATTTAACTTTATGTACTATGGACTTGAATATTCAAAGCTGCGTATAAGTACTGATGGTTGGATGGCCTTTGGTAATGGAGTGCAAACAGCCCCGGTAAATTATTCGTTACCGCATAACGACAACATCAGCAATATGGTGGCCGTTTTTTGGGACGATCTTTACAATGTTGAATACGAGGATGGCGAAATATTGTTTTATCACGATCAGGAAAATCACAGATTTATTGTTGAATGGGATAGCATTACGCTCAATAACCAAAATCCAGAGCCCATTCGCCAGGAATTTCAGGCTATTTTGTTAGACCCCACCTATTACGAAACCACCACCGGCGATGGTGAAATTTTGATGCAGTACAAAAGAATGGAAGACGCGATTACAAATACTGTTGGCATCGAAAATAACAGCCAGGATATTGGCCTGCAATATGTTTTTAATAATGATTATAACCCTACCGCCTCCGAAATTAAAAATGGTTTGGCCATTAAATTTACCACTGAATCGCCTTTCGTTACAATAATAGTATCGGTTGATGAAGGCGAGGGGATAGCTACAAATGAATTTGGATTGATGCAAAATTCGCCTAACCCTTTCAACTCTTCTACCCAAATCGACTACATTCTTCAAGAGGACGACAATATCAGGGTTGAAGTTTACGATATCCGTGGGGAGCTTGTGAGCCGCTTATTCAATGGGTCGCAACAAGCAGGTAAACACAGCTTAACCTGGAATGGTAAAAGTGATAAGGGAATAGAAATAAATTCCGGGGTATATTTTATCCGGCTATATTCAAGCAGCTTGTCGCAAACAATGAAAACACTAAAGCTGGACTAACATCACCTGTGAATTTAGCGGATCATGTACAGCTTTTATATTTTACTTACCATCATTATTCTTGCTTCTATTGCCGGAATAATCGAATATGCCAGGCATCAAAAAAGGGTAAATTCCATCCCGATGCGCATCCATATTAATGGCACCCGTGGAAAATCAAGCGTTACACGTTTGGTGGGTGCCGGCTTGCGGGCAGGTGGTATTTCCAATATTGTTAAGGTTACCGGGACTTTCCCCCGCTTAATTCTTGAAGATGGCACTGAAACGTACATTCACAGGAAATCATCAGCCAATATCATTGAGCAATTGTCGATTGTTGAATTTGCTGCCAAACGTAAAGCAAAAGCACTCGTTATGGAGTGCATGGCTTTGCAGCCGCAATATCAAACCATTACCGAAAAACACATGGTAAGGTCTAATATTAGTGTGATGACAAATGTGAGGTTGGACCATACGGATATTATGGGTCATACCCTTTCGGAAATTGCTGAAACCCTGGGGCGGACAATCCCCAAAAAGCAGCACTTTTTTACTGCCGAAAATATCATTCCACAAGAATTGAAAAGGATTACCGATCGCAGGAAAACTGAATTTCATTTGGTTGACGGGGATATGGTGTCTGTTGATGAGATGAAAGGCTTTAGTTATATCGAACACCGCGATAATGTGGCGCTCGCGTTGGCTATCTGCAATCATGCAGGTGTCGATCGTAAAACTGCCTTGTTGGGAATGTACGATGCCATCCCTGATGCCGGAGCGCTGAGGGCTTACAAGATTGATGCTTTTAGTAAACGATTGGTTTTCTACAATGCCTTTGCCGCCAACGATCCCGATTCTACCATGATGATTTGGAGGAAAATTCGGGATGAAGTAGGTTTGGATGGTGTAAAAATCGTACTGTTAAATACCCGGCAAGACCGCCTTGACCGTGCTAAGCAATTGGCCGAAATGTCGGCTAAACATCTAAAAAATGAAGCAGATTTTTTGATGCTTATCGGGCAATCTACCGAAGTGGTGGCACACATGGCTGTAAGCTTTGGGTTTCCACAGAAAAAAATTATTAACCTTGGATATACAACTCCTGTAAAGGTTTTTGAAAAGATACTATCACTAACTGATAAAGAATCATCGATTGTTGCCATAGGAAATATGGGTGGTATGGGTGCCGAAACATCTGAATATTTTGAAAACAGAAGCATATAAAAAAAATGATTGAATTAGCCATAACCTTAGGGTTGATTTTTAGTTTGTTGTCCTACGAAGTGTTTGGCCTTGCTGCCGGAGGAATCGTAGTTCCGGGATACATTGCACTACAACTCTCGCATCCCGACCGGCTCGTTGGAGTCCTCGTGGTAAGCTTTGTTACTTTTCTTATTATAAAGGTTTTAGGAAACTACACCTTTTTGTACGGGCGTCGCCAAATGGTGCTGGCCTTGCTGTTGGGTTGCCTGCTTGCCAACTTTTCACGCTATTTTCTTGCCATCGACATTGGCGGAAGTACCCTTGAATTGCAGGCTGTAGGCTGGGTTATTCCCGGGCTAATTGCACATTGGTTTGGAAAGCAGGGCGTTTTTAAAACCATTAGCGTGTTGTTTGTATCATCAGTGCTTGTACGGTTAATTTTGATTTTATTTTTTGCAGGTGCGTTGTTACCTTAACGATAAAAAAAAATATTTATGTATAGATTCAGGGCAAAATCCAACATCGTTTTAAGTGTATTGTCAGTGCTGGCACTGCTTGCATTTATTGCCGTCGAAAATGGGAAGGTTGATGTTAAACAAGAGTGGTATCAGGAAAAGCTCGATGCTGCCGAATTATCGCAGCTTGCCTCAAATCAGCTTAAAAGCCATCGGCTCGAAAACGGTATTTTTATCGATGTGATAAACGATCCTAACCAAACCGCTCTAATTGGCCAGGAGTTTACCATGATTACCACCGATCGTGGTGATATCGATGCTAAATTATCCTCAACAAATCCCAACTTTGCAGCAGTTATTGTTCAGCTTTTAAAAGATGCTGATCTTGAGGAAGGCGACAAAGTAGCCATTGCCTTCACCGGTTCATTTCCGGCATTAAATATTTCAGTATTGGCAGCCATCGAAACACTCGATCTTGACCCAATCATAATTACATCAGTTGGCGCTTCAAATTTTGGTGCTAACGATCCTAATTTTACCTGGCTTGACATGGAGCATGTTTTGTACCAATCCAATGTTTTCCATCACCGTTCTGTAGCTGCATCAATTGGAGGTGGGCAAGATATTGGCCGTGGATTAAGTCCCGAAGGTCGTCAATTGATTACCGATGCCATCAAAAGAAACGATATGGAGTTTATTGATGAAAATCACCTCGAAAATAGTATCAGCCGAAGGCTTGACATATATGAAAAGCACAGCAAGGGAAAGCCCGTGAAAGCTTTTATTAATGTTGGTGGGGGTATTGCCAGTTTGGGAAACACTATCAACGGTAAGCTTATTCAGCCCGGATTAACTGAGTATTTGCCAATGCGAAATTTTCCTGTAAAAGGAGTTATTATCGAAATGGGACAAAAAGGAATACCAATTCTTCATTTGTTAAACATCAGGAAATTGTTAGCAGAATTTGATCTTCCTGGAAGTCCTGTGCCATTGCCCGCTCCCGGAGATGGTGGAATATTTACACAGAAAAAATACAGTTTGCTTGTAACGGCTATTGCCACTTTTATTCTCGTACTGGTAATTATCCTTGTTTATATCAGCGAACGCAAACACCACCAATTGGGGAGCGATGTGGTGGCATTTACCGAAAAACAAAAAACACATCAACATGAAGCGGAAGATGTTCCGGTGCTGTAAGCATATTTTGATTTAGAAATTTCATTTAAACTAAATACTATGAAAAAGAATTTACTTCTCTTATTATTACTCGTTTTTCTTAGCTCATCATGGGCATTTGCACAAAAAAGTAGCAGAAAAAAAACACTGAAACCTACATTGTTTAATGAAAAGGTTTCGATAAAAAGTGGGGACAAAACCAGGACTTATTATGCCCTTGATGCCTCAAAAGCTGCTTTGGTATCGTTAAAAGGCCCCGGAGTGTTACGTGTAATTACGCGTTGTGCTTTTACCAAAGACCAGAAAGATAAACTGAATTATGAAGTGCTCTATACTGTTGATGGTGGCGAACAACAAACTATAAAAATTAAAGGCGCACAGCGCACAACAAAAGCTACTTACAAGGATGCCAGTTTGGGAACTCCGGGGCAACTCGAGGATTTTGAAATCCAATTGGGGCGTGCCGATCATACTATCCAGTTGTTGGCTGTTGATGGCCAGGCTCCGGTGGCCGTTCGATATATTTTTGCAGCCGGAAAAGTAAAAAAACAAAAGTGGATTGCCTTTAACCCGGTTATGCCCAACCAACCGGTCGATTTGATAACACGCGAGAATATCGTGAGTTACAGTCGTTTTTCCATTGATAAACCACTCAGGATTGAGGTGATTGGGCCAACACAAGTTCGTGTGTTAACACGTGTTGAAAATCATTATAACATGCGTGGAAGAATCCAATATCGAATTCAGGTGAAGGAGGAAGGTGAAGTAATCAATACCTATTCACTCAGTAGCAAACGATCGCAGGTAACGGTTTACAGCGATGACAAATCATTGCTGCCCGGCACGGCATGTGAGTTTGTAATAGATGTGCCCAAGGGAAAACATACTTACGAAATTATGTCCTTGGATAAAGATAAGAGCACTGTTTTGGGGCGGTTTTTAATTCCCAAAACGGACGTGAAACTCAGTAATTAGCCCAAGTATTTTTTCCGGAAATATTCCGGATAACTAAAGTTTAAACTATGAATAGAAATTTGATAAACAGGAATTTCTCTGGAAGTTTTCGGGGGCTTGTACTTCTGTTGATGTGTTTGGTGGTCGTGAATAACGGAGTTCTTGCCCAGAAAAAATCCAGCAAACTAAAGCCTGATATTGACCTAAGTTTTGGCGTGGGTACTTTTTACGATGATAATATTCTTAAGTATTCAGAGAAGTACCTGGAGCGCTTCATGGATAATGAAGACCAGGGTAGGTTCCATATCGAAACTTACGATGATATGATTATTAGTACTGACGCAAATGTTACAGCAACTTTTCGTTTTTTTGGAAAACTGAAAACGGAAATAGATGTGAATGGTTCGTACAATCATTATGCTGTAAATGATGTAAAATCATGGGGTAACTTTGGTTTTGGACTTCGTCAGAGTATCACGAAAAAGCTCGATGTTAAAGTCTTCTACGATTATATCCCCGAATTTTATGTCCGCCATTTCAGGGATGATGATTGGACTAGTGTGTATGGATATACCGAAGAAGCTTTTAAGCCCTATATATTTTCAAAGGATAATTTTGGGGCCTGGGCAGATTACACCTTTTTTAAAAATACCGACGTACGACTTTATTATTACTATTCCAGGTATTACCACAATGAATTTTATACCGAGTACGATTGTAAAAATAATTTGTACAGGATAAAAATAACCCAACCCATTACCAAAAATTTTGATATTGAAGGTATGTATCAATTTGTTACTTCCGATGCCAAAGGTTATGATGGGCCCGGCGAAACCAAAGAAAATTCTGATGATGCCGATGCAACCTATGTGGAGGATGGATTTATTTTTGGATTAAAATGGAAAATGCCCCGAATTAAAAAACGCTATCACCACTTAGAACTTGAAACTGTGATCTATAACCGCTACTACCAAACGGATAAACCGGTGGAAGTAGATTATCTTCATGCAGGCCGGGTTGACAACAATTTAAGGTTTTACCTCACCTATTACCTCAGCGTTTCAAAAGCATTAAAGTTTAAGGCATTTTATAAATGGTATGGTCGCGATTCGGGGACTACCTCACCCCTCAACGAGCAATATGTGTCCGATGAAAAGGATTATATCCAGAACCAGGTTGGAATAGAATTTACTTATAAATTGGGCTTATAAGATTTTACGTTTTAAGAAAGATAATATATAAAAATGAATAAAATATTAAATATGAAGATGGGCAGATTATTTGTTTTAATGCTGATGGGCATTGTAATTTTAAGTAGTTGCGGTAAGCCAAACGATCCTAATACAATCAAACCTGAACCGGAGCCTGATTTGTCGGGCGGCTACAAAATAGTTTCTAAATTGTCCACCGCCGGTAGTGCACAGGATGTGGTTAAAAATGGCGACCTGCTTTACATTGCACAAGGCGAAGGTGGTTTGCTGGTTGTTGATGTTTCAGATCCCGAAAACCCGGAAGTGCTTACGCAAATTGTTGATGGCGTAAGGGGATATTCCGCGAAGGTGGCTTTTGCAGATAGCTTGGTTTATCTTGCTGCCGGAGCTTGGGGAGTTACTGTTGTTGATGTAAGGGATCCCTTTGTGCCCAATATAAAACAATGGTACCTTGCAATTATAAAGCCTGCAAAGAGTTTCGAAATTATGGGTGATTACCTGTTTGCAGCCATTAGTGGAAACGGTATTCAGATTGTGAATGTTAAAAAGAATTTGGGTGTGCCCGATACCAGGTCAAATATTATTACCCCGGGCTATGCTACCGGGCTTAAAATTTCCCCCAATGATTCCACATTGTTTGCAGCATGTGGTGAAATGGGTCTGGCAATTTACGATCTTTCTGCTTTTGACGATGGTTACGCCAATTATCCAATTCATGGTTGGTGCGGTACTCCGGGCTATGCCGAAGAAGTTGTCTTAGATTATGATGCTTCGATAGCCTACCTGGCTTGTGGTACCGAAGGTTTACAAATGATTAATTATGCTGACACTGCTAATATTCATATCGCGGGTAGCTATGCAACCGAAGGATATGCAAAAGAGCTGAAACTTGAAAACCAGAGGATTTTTATTACCGCGGGCCAACAGGGTGTTAAAATTATTGATGTCTCCAATGTTGCATCTCCCACTATTATTGGTGTAGTTGAAACCGAAAATGCACGTGGTTTTGATATGGATGATGACTATCTTTACATTGCCGATGAAGTTGAAGGTTTGATAATTATTTCCAGGCCGAAGTAAAAAAAAGGTCATTTGGCTGCTCCGTCATTAAAAGTAATTAGTTGTCATCCCGAAAAGTAGATCCCGAACCTTCGGGATTGATTTTTATAACTTTTCGAGGATGCTCGAAAAAATATGAAATCAAAGATTTCTGTCCCGAAAGCTTTCGGGATCGGCATTGGTAGTCATTTGTAGCAATTAAAAACTTATATGTCCTTCTGTGTACTTATGTGGTTAAAGAAAACTCATTGATGGGCATTTGTAGCAATTAAAAACTTATGTGTCCTTCTGTGAACTTATGTGGTAAAAGAAAAGAGAACTATGAGCAAAACCGGGGTAGTAAAAAAACGCTTTGAATTTATCGACCAGTTTCGTGGCTTTGTGGGAATCTTGATGCTTCTCGGGCATAGTTCTTATTATTTCAACGCAATCTGGAATCAACTCGATCCACTCGATCCGCTTTTCCCAACATGGGGTCAGTTTATGTTGCGCTATGTGGGCTACTTATGCGCTCCCGGTTTTTTAATGATGAATGGTGCTATGGTGTGGTGGTCGTACCACAAGCGCATAAAAAAGGGGGTTGCCGACTGGACCGTTAGGTGGCACCTGATCCAGCGGGGACTTTTCCTGGTCCTGGTGCAAATGATTTGGGTAAACTCCTCCTGGGGAGGTTTTGCCGAGTTTAAGCCGTGGCATTTGGGAATTATTTCAACCATTGGTATCTCCATGATTTTCCTAACCTTTATTATTAATTTGAAATGGCAATATCGAACCTTCATTGCAGTATTCATTTTAATTGCCCATGCATTTCTGCTTGAAGTGCCTTATGATGCAGGAGTGCCTTTGCAGAAAGTAGTCATGCAAATGTTTGTCGATTCCGGCAGCTTCAACAAGTACCCGGTGTTGCCCTGGTTTGCCCTGGCAATTTTGGGCTCGGTAATGGCCAATGGCTGGCTTAGTGCCTGGAAAACCGATAAGCAGAGAATTATTATGGGGCTTACCGTTTCCTTGAGTGTATTTGCCCTGGCCATTATAATTCGCCTCGCCAATGGTTTTGGCAACATATTTCCATTTTCCGAATTTGGTCACTACTCCTTCTTCCTCGATCAAAAATACCCGCCCAGTTTATTTATCAACCTGTGGTCTTTTGCTGCCGTGGTAATGGGCGTTACGCTTTTTATTATCATCGGACGAGTAGCTCCAAAGCTCTTGGTTGTTTTTAGCATCCCTGGTAAAGTGCCACTTTTTTTCTATGGAGTGCATCTCGCCATTCTTGGGGTTTTTGTTAAGCGCCTCGATATTTTCTACCGACAGGGTGGGGTAGTGGAATCGCTGATCGGCCTCGGTGTGATGCTGCTCATTATGCTGCCACTTTGCTGGTGGTTTTATGGTGTGAAACGCCGGAGCAAGAACTATTTAATTCAAATGATTTAAGTAAGGGGGCATAGAAATGGATAAGAAAAAACAACTATATGTATCTCTGATTTTTTTATTACTAATCCTGTTTGCAGGATGTTCTGGTCGGCATAATCCTCCTGTTATATCAGGCAATGGGACTCTGGCCTATCATTTGGTAAATGATGTGACCGCGCAAGCAGAAGTGTCATTTTTCAAAGCCGAAAACAAGGAAACTGGATTGCCGCTGAGGGTAGATACAATTTTTACCTTAAATGAAAAGGACTATTTGCGTGTACGCATTCCGGTTGACAAATTTCAAAAGGACAATTGGGCCAGCCTGATGTTTCATCTCGATTGGGTGGGGCATGATGGCAAATCTTTTTATACCAAACGGATCGATTTTAGTCCCAACGATTCTTCATTCATTATCAACAGCTCAGTTTCACTTTCACCCGAAAAAAGAGAAGCGGGAAGGCACACTTTAAAACTATATTATTTCAGGGAATTGATAGCTGAGAAGAATTTTTTATTACTTCCCAAAAATTCGATAAACCAAACATTGGCAGCTAAATTAAACCCTGAAATAGTTTTTTGTGAAAAAGTGGGCAAAAAGACTGGTGACCGTTTGGGAATAGATACCGTTTTTAATTTGGGTAAAAAAGCAAGGGTGAGGGCTTTTGTTGATATGGACAATATCAAGGGTTTTAAGGATGAAAAGCTTTTATTCGATTTGGTGTGGATTGGTCCTGACGGCGGGGTTTTTTATAGTAAGGACATCGAATTGTCTCCCACGGATGATGAGCCCCAGCTTTACAGCTCCATCTCCATTCCCCCCGATAAACGCGAATCCGGAAAATATGCTTTGGAGGTGTATCTTTTTGAGGAATTGATTGCAATGAAAAAATTTACATTAAAGTGATTTTGTGTTTTATCTTCTGATGAATTGCTATATTTCATTTTTTTCTGCTATTCGATAAAAAGTACCCCTTTCCTGTTCCACTGTTTTAATTTTTTCTTCCGATTCCAGCACATCCAAATATTTATTGATTTCGTTGATGTGCAAACCCAATATCTTCGTCAGGTCATCAAGGGTGCAGGGTCTTCTTGCTATGGTTTCTATTATCGCTGTTTCAATATCGCTCCTAAATGATGGTATGTCTCTCCTTTCCTGCGATGAACTAATTATTTCAACATTGTTTAAGTTCCAATAATCAGCCACGCGTTGCAGTTCTTTTTTTGTTGCACCCCGCAAATTTGAAACAGTACCAGGGCGGTCCAAAGTGTTTAATTGAATAGAATCAGGTTTTATTTGTAAAAGTACTTTTTTGAGGGCTGCCAATTCATGGTCAGAATCGTTATAGCCGGGAAGAATAAATATTTCGAGCCAGGTTTTGCCTTTAAACTCTTTGCTGAAATCAATCAATCCTTGAATATATTTATCAATACTTAAATCTCTAACCGGACGGTTTATTTCCCTAAATACATCCTCTGTTGCGGCATCAAGCGATGGAAGAACTACATCGGCATCCATAATTGCTTCCCTTACTTTTTTATCAAACAAAAGTGTCCCATTTGTCAATACTGCAACAGGAATACCGGGTTTGTTTTGCTTAATGAAATGGAGTATTTCGCCAATGAAAATATTCAGGGTTGGTTCGCCCGAGCCCGAAAAAGTAATGTAATCAGGGTCAGGATTGTTTTTGAAGTAGTGGTTCAGTTCTTCCTTTATTTTATCAAACTTAATATACTCTTTCCGGTCGAGTGTTAGTTTGGTGGTTTTGCCTACTTCGCAATAAACACAGTTGAGCGAGCACACTTTTTTGGGAACTAAATCAACACCCAACGACATGCCCAATCTTCGCGATGGCACAGGTCCAAATAAATATTTATACATTTTGTTAAATCTTTTGCTTAGTCATATTTTTTGCGCAATTCTTCAGTAACCAAATTTGGACTGATTAATTCTTGCCATTCATCACTTTGCCAGGTTTCAAGATTTTGGTGGGTGATAAAATATTTTTGTGGGATGGGGTGGGTTCCAACCACAACTTTAATTTTGTATTTGTCTTCAATAAATTTCTTAAAATGCGAAATGTAAGGACAGGGTGGGTATCCAACTACCAGGCCAGTGGCTAAGTGAATGGCTTCTGCGCCGTTTTTAATCATTTCTTCGGGAGTATATTCAATGTTTCCGCCCGGGCAACCGCCACAGCTCGTGTATCCAACTATTTCCAAAGCTTCGTTTTTGTCGTAAATATCAAAAGCTCCTTCCCGGTTTTGCATGGCTCTGAAGCATTTTCCCCCGGCACAGCTTTTAAACCTGTCGCAGATTATTATTCCTATTTTCATTTGTATAAAATTAGCCACGGATGCACGGATAAAATTTTATGATGTTTCTCCAAAGGAGTCCTTCGGACATTCGTGTCAGTGGGTGTTAATAATTATTATGATCATTTTATGTTAACAAACTTTTTTATTCAATTTTGCAAAAAGGTTTTAATATTTTGCATTTATTCCCCAAAGGTATTTAAAGAAATTGGATATGAAAGAAAACAGAGGGATTTTTTTTGGGTATAGCAGCTGGAGGCTGATAGATAAATTAGGTTCTCCGAAAAATGTTGCTCTGAACCCTAATACAGGCAGCAGGTCATAAGGGGATGATACTTGCTCGTTTCTTAGGTTTTCGACACGAAGGACACAGTTGGTTTTTGTTGTGTGCAGGATATGAAATAACTCAGGTTTATAATTTCCATTGATTTTTGCATTCGGAATAATTCGATGCCAGATTTGGGATTAACAACGATAGTTTTGATTGGTCCCTTTGAATCGTCCTGATTTTTGTTTACAGATTTTAATTAATAACTCGTTTTCATTTGTTGTGTTGTGCTATTTTGGTCTGCTAACTTATTTTCCATAAAAACCCTTTTATGTTGTAATCCAAATTAATTT
>Ga0208900_1000645_pt1 | contig 21223 bp, 19 predicted proteins | sample AntAceMetag02UKK_FD_184763 | JGI IMG/M metagenome (GOLD analysis project Ga0208900, IMG submission 184763) | Saline lake microbial communities from Ace Lake, Antarctica - Antarctic Ace Lake Metagenome 02UKK (SPAdes) (version 2) | ecosystem: Environmental > Aquatic > Non-marine Saline and... | reverse complement strand
GTTCACAACCAATGTCAAAGGGGTCTGCATTCCTTATGCATAACCATGGAGACATATAAAAAAACAAGGTACGCAAATACCCAGCACCCAAAACCCAGTACCCAGCACCCAAAACCCAGTACCCAGCACCTAAAACCCAGTACCTGCTTTTAAAAAAACAATTCAGAAAGAGGATATATCATATGTATAGACAGGAAAATTCCACCATCATGTCACTTTATGCAGTTTCCCCCGTTCATGCCGGATCAGGCACCTCCATGGGGGTTGTGGATCTGCCCATCCAGCGGGAACGTCACACCAACTGGCCCCATATCCAGGCATCCGGGGTAAAAGGGGCCATGCGTCATCATTTTGAGAAATTTAAAAATAACATTAAAAACAGGGATGAACAGGCCCAGCTGGATCAGATAACAGAAAAAATTTTCGGCACGGACAATTATGGAGATAACGGCACTCTGCCTGGAGCCATTGCCGTTTCTGATGCCAGGCTCATTGCCTTTCCCATCCGCTCTTCCAAAAGCCCGTTTGTGTGGATCACCTGTCCGGCCGTGCTCCAGCGCCTGGAAAAAGATCTGGATCTTACCGGGAAATCCGGGGAAATGAGCATTCCCGAGTCGGGCAGTGACGAGGCATTTGTGATCAACGGAAACATTCCCGCTGAAGAAAAAATATTGTTGGAAGATTACGAAGTGATCATTAAAAAGACTGACTTTGAACTCTCAGACACCGCCAAAACACTTTATCAGAAAGCCAGAACCCTGCTGCTGGTTTCCAATGAAATCTATCATTATGGGGTATCCCACTGCACGGAAATCCGCACCCAGATCAAGATAGACGACAAAACCGGCACTACCGTTGATGGTTCACTGCGCTATGAAGAGGTGCTGCCAGCGGATTCCTTGATGTATGTGGTGTTGTTTTATGGTGCCACCCGGGATGCGGACACCACCATACCGGCAGATACATTAATTTCCTACATGAAAGAGGATGTCATCAGAAATCATATCCAGATCGGGGGCAATGAAACATTAGGTTGCGGACTTTTTCAGATTGAATGGATATAAGGAGACGATGATATGATCAGCAAAGAACAAAAACGGTCCAATTTTGTACTCAATGAACTGACCCGTCTGGAACAATCCCAGCCCATTGACAAAGAATTTGCCAATTTTATTGTGGGCACGCCCACCATGATTCTGGAAAACGGGTTTGCCCAGACCATGGCCTTTCTTTTGTCCAAATGTAATGACAACAGTAAAAGAACGTCAGGCAACAAGCATTATTTTACCTTTCAAACCATTGCCGGATGGAGCCATGAAATTAACAGCAATATTCCCACAGAACCCAGGGCATTTTTCAGTGCGGTTTCAAACCTTGACCAGCGCGACTATCTGACGATTCAAGAAGAGGCGTTGAAGATGCTTCAATGGCTGAAACGTTATGCCAGGGCATTTCAAAGGGGGGAATAATGGCAGTGATACAGCAAGGAAATCCGGAAAATCCACTGTTTTCCCTTCCGGGATACCTGGAAGCATATCGGGATAAGGTGACAAATTTCGGTCTTTATTTTCAGAAGTTCTGCAAATATCATATTAACGGAGATAAACTCGAAACCCAGGAAACCTGGAACAATGGGGAAAAAGGGCCGAAACGACAGGATTATGAATGGTCCCTTGTGAATAATCAGCGGACAAGCGCAGTAATGATGAAAAGCGCAGCCGGACTGCTCCCATCCATCCATAAAAAACAGAAGCTGGCTCTACAGGAAATGCATGAATTGGGAACAGGCATTGTGGCATTTTCCGCCACAGCCGCCACCCGGTTTCTCACCGGCATTGGCCAGACAAGCCCCACGGAAGTGGGTATGCTCTTTGACCGAAACACCGGCCTGCCGTATCTGCCAGCGGCATCGGTGAAAGGGGCTGTGCGATATGCCTATTGCATTAACTTTGCCCTGGCCCACCCAGAAAAAGTATATTCTGAAAAGGAAGACCCGAAAAATCAGACCCTGGAAGAAAGTGATGTGCCGGGCCTGGAGGAAATGTTTGGTTCCACCGACGCAAACAAAAGCGCCAGGGGTGGATTTGCCTTTATGGACGTCTATCCCGAAGAGGTACCAGATATAGTGGTGGATATCATGAACCCCCATCATGGTGCATATTACCGGGGGGAGAGCCGTGAGGGGCCAGTGGAGACGGAATCCCCCGTTCCCATTAAGTTTCTGGCCGTGGAAAAGGGATTTGTTTTCAAGTTCAGGGGCTTTTTTCTCACCCCGGAGGCCCAAGTTTATCGGATACAGCTCATGGAAGCGTTTAATTTTGCCATGACCGAACTGGGTCTCGGGGCCAAAACTGCTGTGGGCTATGGGCGGTTTGAAAATATTCTGGATAACACAGAATCGTTAATTCAAGATATTGCAAATAGAAAAGCCGAAGACTTGAAGAGGGCACAACAGAAAAGAGAAAGAAGAAAAATCCAGGAGAAATTGGCCCGTGAGGCAGCGGAAACAGCAAAAATAGCCGCAGAAAAGGAGGCTGCAAGAAAAGTTGAAGAAGCCAAAAAAGAAGCCCTGGAAGCAGAATATCAGAAATCATTGGAAGACGCAGAAGGGATTGATCTTGCGATTCTTCAGTTGGAAAAAGGCGATGAAATCATGGCCATAAACCTGTTTGATAATTTTCTAAAATCTGTGAAAACCCTTGATGAAAAAGAGCGCAGGCTGGCGCTGTTGATAAAAGATAAATTTAAGAGCATGAGTAAAAAAGCAAAAAAGAGTAAGTTGAATCGTAAAAAGCAGGTTGAAAAATTGCTCAGGTCAAAATAGCGAAGGGCCTTTATTTGTTTTAAATTGTTTGAATTTGTTTTTTGCATTTTTGATAAACAAATTCAGGATCAAGGTCAATACTGAAAGGCCATTCAATTGTGTCAAAGCTAACTTTTACTTGCTGGAATACATCATGATTTCTGAGACGACGAAACACACCGAAATCAAGAAATGGTTTCATATCAAGTGTTCCTGTTTCACCGTTATCGAAAATGATTGAAAGAATGAAGTCTTCACCTGGATCAACTTTTTTTACTGATGGATACACAACGATATTTCCTTATTTAAGAGGTTGAATTTTGAATGGCTGCTCTGAATTCATTACCAACTGCCAGTTTGCCACTAATTCTTCCTGGTGTAATTCAGCCCATGCTATGACAAGTCTCTCCTGCTTTCTGGGGAGATTACTTAGAATGATTTCACATGTACGGATATCAACTGTTGCTCTGTATTCGGCATAATAAACATGAAAGTGAGGTGGTGGATGCTCTTCCGGTGCGAAATACATTCGTATAATAATTCCATAAAACATTGATATTGTGGGCATTGTTTGCTTCTCGCTGGGATTTTTTATCATGAAACTTTAATTGTCATTTCAATAATAATAACAGTTTTTTATGCTCTATGCAATCATACCATGACTGTTTTTTCGGACCTGTATCTGAAAATAGGATCATAAAAATATAAAGGTATAAAAAGAGATTGATGAAAACAGTAAGACAAAATATAAAAAAGATGTTATTGGTATTTAACCATAACCTTGCTCAGGATCAAATGGAAGATGCAGAGGTCTCCCTGGGGGTGGAAAATTTTGTTGCAATGCCGGCGGTTTTAAAAAAAACATGGGGGCAGATTCCTGCAGAGGCACAAAACATTGAAGAGTTTGTGATGCCCATAAAAGAATGGATCAAAAACACCGCTGACAAAGGGGATGTGATTTTGATTCAGGGAGACTTTGGTGCCACATGTCTTTTGGTTTCTTATGCCTGGGATCTGGAACTTATCCCGGTGTATGCCACCACCCGCCGCAGAGCTGAAGAAATACCCCAGGCGGATGGTACCATGAAGATGATCCATGTGTTCAAGCATGTGCAATTTCGTCGGTATACCAGGTGATGCAGTGTTTTTTCAATCAAGGATATAGATCAAAGAGCTGTTCAATATTCTAAACACCCTGAATAACACCAACATATAGGGGAAAAATGGGATCTAATTATATTAAAAATTCGAAAACGATTAATTCACTTCGAGATGAAGGAATTATATCTCAAGAAACAGCCAGGGTATTTAGCAAGGGGAAAGATATCAATGTAAAAATCCCGCCATTGGGAAGAAGAGGTGATCCAATCTATCAATGTATACTCATTGATTCCTCTGGATCAATGCGTAAATGTAAAGAAGCAGTCATCAATAGCCAACCAATTATGATTGATGCATTACGCGAAAGTACAGCGTGTAAACAAAAACGATTATTCATAAATCAATACCTTTTTGATACCGAACCCCATCAGTTACACTCTTTTACAAAACTTTCATCTGATAAATCAGATGATGTTGTATTGCTAAATACAAAGAATTATAACCCACGCTTAGGTACCGCACTTAAAAAAACAGTGTTTTCCGTATTGCAAGAGTTAAGTGCTGTAATACAACACGCCAACAGCCAAGGGGCTTTTGCTCGATTTGGAATAACAATCATTACAGATGGGAGGGATGGAGATGCAAGTGTTAAATCTTCAGATATTCGACGTTTTTTAAAAGAAATGAGTCAAACTGAACACTTGCTTAATTCAGTTGTTGTTGGACTTTTAGGGAAGGCATTATCTAAAAATGGAGTTGAAGAAATAAGAGAAACACTTGGTTTCATGGAGGCAATTCCATGTGAACAAAATTCAGCAAGAAAGATCCGTCGTGCTTTTGTACTTGCTTCTCAAAGCTGTCTTCAACCAAAAGGGTAACTTATTAATTGATTGAATATAAATAGTTGAAAAATTCACATCATATCTATAGGGGTAAATTATGGGTTCAAATTATCGTAATACATCAGAATCTGCTAACATTCTTAAAGACCAGGGAACAATTTCTAAAGAAACAGCTAAAGTCTTTGGGGCTAAAAAGAATAGAAAGGTAGAAGTACCTTCAATAGGAAGACGAGGAGATCCAATCTTTCAATTTATCCTTATTGATTCTTCTGGTTCAATGCAAGTTTGTAAGCAAGGTGTAATTAACAGTCAACCCATTATGATTGATGCCCTTAGAGAAAGTTCTGCATGTAAACGAAAAAGATTATCCGTAGGTCAATATTTGTTTAATTCCACATCACAACAATTACATTCAGTCACTCAATTATCTACAGATAAGTCAGATCATGTTGTCTTGCTTGATTCAACTAATTACCATCCTGCTGGTTCAACTGCTTTATATAGCACTGTATTTAAAATGCTACAGGATATACTGGTGATAATTGATAGCACAAATGATCAAGGCGTATTTGCACGTTTTGGGATTGCAGTAATTACAGATGGTGAAGATAATGAAGGTGGTGCAAAACCTAAAGATATTCAACGATTTTTACAAGAATTGGAAGCTAATGAACATTTGATAAATTCTGTTGTTGTCGGCCTTTTAAATGATAGACTATCAAGTGATAAATTAGAAGATATTAAAAACACATTGGGCTTTAAAGACGCTATACCATGCGGTCAAAATTCACCAAAGGAAATCAGACGTGCTTTTGTATTAGCATCTCAAAGTACTGTAAAATAAAAAAACATTTATACGAAAATATCGGAACCCTTTAAAAATACTTTACACTTTCCTTGATCATTCCCCATTTGTAGAGGATTTTCCCACAAGGCCGTAAAGTACTTTTGAGGTCATATGAAGGATGCCAAAACATCTATTAAATATTTAATGAAGAGAGAGTATAATGAAAATTCATACTGAAGATTTGAAAGGTGAATTCATTTTAAATGAGCAGAATCTGATAAATCAAGGGGGTGAAGGTGAAATATATCGACTTACTAATCAAAACCTTGCAAAAATTTATCATGATGATCAATTGGTTCGCAAAAGGCAGAATAAAGTTCTTGATTTTTGTGCTAAATACAATCATTACAGCGGAATTTTGGGTGAGGAGTCTTTTGCCTTCCCTCAATCCCCGGCGATTCGGGTAGATAACGACGAATTGGTTGGCTTTAAAATGCTTGATATGGGTGTTCATCCACAATTCGATGAAATTGCTTTTGATCCTGATCAAAGCGATTATACAAGCTCTAAAAAAAACAAATTAGATGATCGCTTAGCCATTGAATTAATTTATAAACTTTATACTTCTTTGGATCGTTTGCATCAGGCACGTATTATTATTGGTGATTTAAATTCCAGCAACATACTTTATGATTTTAACAACAAAAGAGTCATTTTTATTGATTTAGATGCTTCAACAATCGGTAATCATGAATGTGTGGCATTTACACCTGAATATCTTGACCCACTTATAGAACAAACGGGTAAAACCCCGGATGGTAATTATAGATTTACAGTAGGAAGTGATTACTATGCGTTAGCAATTATCTGCTATGAACTTTTTGTAGGTATGCATCCTTTTTCCTTTAAGAGTAAACCAGCTAATAGTCCTAATAAAATGAAAAGTATGCAAATTTCTCTAATTGGACATATGGAAGATCCTTCAAGCCATTTATCTAATAAAGGGATTACTTTCATGGATTCCGAAAGTAATTTCGAAGATATGGCAAGATTAAAAACATTAAAAAGCCTCGATACTTATCTCTATGAACATTTTTTAAAAATATTTACAACAAATGATAGAGATTCTTTGCTTTCAAGGCTTCCAGTTACGGATTCCCGTAATCCCGCTCGTACTTTCCAGCAAAAAGGCAAGTTTAAAACCATTGGTGAAGTTTTAAGCCAGGGCCATCGAGTACCAAAGGATTTAAAAATAGATAGCAAAAATATACCTAAAACAAATATTCTTTCAGTAGAAGATGTTATGAGTATTATGAAAGAAACCAGTCTTAGTTTGCGTCTTAGAGAAGCCGAGAAAACAGAAGATCCGCCAGCCTTTAAACTTTTTATTAATAATATGGGATTTGATTATGTCCAAATAATAAATCAGGGGATTACATCATGACTTTATTCCAAGGCCATTTTGCCATGGCACCCGATGAAAATGCAAAAACCAACTTACCATTTTCCATTGGGGGTGTAACCCAAAACGGCAAACACAATCCACCACATAACAATCAAGATGCAATGGCAATATATACTGATTCACAGATTATTATCGGTGTTGTAAGTGATGGGTGTGCGGGACCATCTCCAATTGGTGAAAATGATTATTCCTTTAATGAAATGGGAGCGCAATTAAGCTGCTTGGTGACTGTTAATGCTATCAGGGATACTTTAACAAAGGATAGTAAATTAGATCAGGAATTCGTTGATAAAGTAAATAATGCTTTATTAAAAAGTTTAATTACCTTTTCACAATTTGCCGGGAAAAAACCAATTGAACGCAAACATGTTCTTTTAGAATTCTTTACAGCAACCTTACTGACTGTGGTAATTACAAAGACGCAATATATAATTTTCACTGCTGGTGACGGCATTATTGGAATCAATAATAAACTCCACATTCTTGATGATCAATCGGGGATATACCCGACCCATGATGTTCTTGCCATGCTTAATTTTATTGAGCCAAGAAGTGAAAAAGCCATGCGTATTTTTGAATTTGGAGATACAAAAAATTTACAAAATGTAATGCTTGCTTCTGATGGTATTGAAGATTTAATTGACTCTAAAAGTGATGAAATAAATATCTTATTAAAATCAAAACCACTAAAAAAATGCGACCCTGGGTATGATCCAGTCTTTGATAGAGAATTTCGAAAAAAAGTTGTTTTTCCACTTGATTCCAAGATCAAATCAAAGCTACATGATGATCGAACTCTAATATTGGTGCGTCGCTTACAGGAAAACAATTTGATTGACGAACAAATCCAAATCCAAGACAATCAAATAAGTACATCTTTGTCTGATGAACCCATGCCTAAGCCACTACAGCAAGCTACCGATTCAAATAAAACAAACGAAAATATGCAAGTCAATCCCATGGAACCAGTTTCTGGACAAGAACCTCAAGACAAAGAGGATATCGAATGATTAAAATAACAAATCACGAAATAAAAGAAGCAGGTGGACTTTTACCAGTCCTTTCATTAAAAAGCGCTGAATATGTAGCAACCTTTTTAAAAGGTGTGAAAATAAAACAGCCAACAGCGGTAGAACTTTTAAGATTGAAAAAAACGATAACACACGCAGATCCACATCTTGATGAGTACTTTGCAATTCTTTTATTTAAAGCTTGTTTACCACCCAACAAGAGAAATGTTCCAATTGAAGAGGCAATTATTCATTCCTGCGACAATGACATTGCTGCCAAATCAACATGGCCGGAGGCTGCCGTATTTGGTATTGGTAATACTGTTAATGGCGGTGCTAAACCCCTGTTAATGTACGACGAGCATGTACCCCATGGTCAAAAACAAAGATTTTCTTCATGCTCTGGCATGACAGTCAATGAGTTACTTGGAAATGCAAAATTGTCCATGCCATTATTTAAGATCTTTGGCGAAGTTGATCACATTGATTCTAATGGGGGTGCACATCCTAAACAGTTAAATAATCTTGTAAAGTGGCTGCATGGCATTGATTTTATATTTAAAATAGGTAAATCCTCTTTAGATACAAGTAGGGCCAGATTAGGTCAAGAGTGGAAGCAAGCAATTGTTGAAGCAACATTAGTCGCAGCTTTGTATAACAATGAGAAGCAGACAAATAAGGGCAAAAATTATTGGCAGGCGGCTGCAAAAGATTCTTTAAATCATTTTGAGCAACACACTTTATTAAGAAATCAACGACTTTTTAAACCATCAATGGATAGATTAAGATTGAATGTGCTAAAATTCAATGGAGCCCCTTTAAGGCGAAAATTATCCGATGGTTCATTTGAAAAAGTATTAAATAATTATAAAAAACCTGTTTTCCAACAAATGGTTCTTCCTTATCTTATTTTTGCTTGCCGGCAATGTTGGGGCCCTATTTTGGGGCAAATTATTTTATCTCATTATTACGAATCCCGGATCAGGCAACAGGCTATTTTTAAAGAAATTTCAGACACTTTGGATACAGCAATATCGAAAAGCAGTAAAAAGATAAATATGCCTTCTCCCGTGGGAAAAATTGAATTTCAAATTTTATCCTCTATCACGCTTGAAATTAATAGTTATGATCGAAAAACAAGAAAAACACATAAAAAAAAGGTATCGCCATGGATAATTCAATTATCACCAAATCCAGATGTTGACTCTGCTAAACCAGCGTTGACAAATTTTTTAAATATAAACAATGATGCCTGTGGAATTACCAGTTTAAAAAATCCTGATGGATCATTAGTCTTAAGCAGGGGGAATAATGTGCCATATTCAGTATGGGAAAAACTCGCAGATACATTGGTTAAATTTGAAGGTGACAGCAATAACCCTCAAAATCGTGGTTGCTGGACTGTAATTTCTAATGAAAAAGGTGTTTATGAAAGTTTTTTATTAAATGGTAATAATGCACACCAATATGTTCCACGTACCTCTTTAGATTTTAACAGCTTGGTTGATTTAGTGAGCAAAGTATGGAGGTAGATTAATGGCATCTCTTCTTGAAATTGGAGAGTATGAACATGAAAGTGAAAAACAACTGTGTGATTTTTTGCGCCAATCATTACCTGATGATTGGGTTATATTAAGTAACCTGGAAATTGTTCAAAGAGGGGCAGGTAGTTATAGATCTTATGAAATAGATGCCATTGTTATTGGTAATGGGTATGTTTGGCTTGTTGAGGTAAAATGTTGGAATGGTGTGTTTCAATGTGACAAAAGCTATTGGGCACCTCAAAAAGGATCTCCAAGGCCATCCCCAATAACAACTTTAGCCGGTAAGTCTCGAAAAATAGCTGGTGAACTTAGAAAAAGCTGCCATAAAAATTCATACGTAGCACATCTTATTATTATGATGGGAAAAAAATATGAGCTTGTTGATAATGGAGAACCTCGATTAAAAAATTGTGTGTTCACCCAAAAAGAGGCTGTTAATTTTTTTTCTTCACCGCCATATAAAGAAAAAAAGATATTCTTGGATTCTGATGATATTCAAAATATCATAAAAACCTTGGCTGGTGCTGTAGTAGCAAAAAGGTATAAAGAAAGCATATCTGCTAAAAAACCAGAAAAGATAAATACGAAATCAGCCAAACCAAAAAGCACAGATAATAAATTCTCAGATATAGAAAAACTAATTATTTTTACTCTTTCTGATAATCATAATTTTTCAAGAGTGTATTATAGTGATGAATTGCGCCAGGTATTATTAGGGCGTAAAGAATTACGTGGTGCAAAACCCTCTGTTTGGCGCGATTGGACAAATCAAGGGGTAATGCTTTTTTTAAATCCTCTTTCTAATAACGTGTCTCTAAAACGCAATTTTTTAAAAAAAAATGAATTTATGGTGAATGGTCAAAATCCTGATAATTCTATACAACTTGAATCAGGTGCAGGGATGATGAATATTGGAGGAATGAGCTTTAATTATAAAGTGGAAGTTATTGAACTTACATAATCTTGAAGATAAGGAGAATGCTTTTGGACACATCAAATCTTTTTCCCAAGGCGGAGAAAAAGCCAATAAAGGCTGATATTGTAATTTGTCTTGATGTAACAGGCTCTATGCAGCCTGTTATTGATGCCTTAAAAAATAATTTGATCAATTTTGTAGATACCTTACAAAAAGAGGGGCAAATAGATTTTCGATTACGCTTAATTGCTTATCGGGACTTGCACGACACAAGTATTCGTGAGGGAAGGCGGGTTTGTGAAGAACCCTGGTTTGAAAGCTCCTTTACAAAAGATGTAAATGAATTTTCCAATTGGTTGAGTCTGCCAGTTATACAGGCATATGGTGGGGGTGACGAACCTGAAAGTACATTAGATGCTCTATACAGGGCTGTAAAAAGTGACTGGAGAGAAAATAAAACCCACAGGGTTATTTGTTTGATGACAGATGATGACACTCATATGACACTGGATGAATCAACTTACGATAAACCAGATAGACAAGAGGGTTTAAATAGAGTCATTCAGGAATTACAAACTTTAAAACATTCTGCTCTTTATATGATTTTACCCCGTTACCATGCATATGAAAGACTTCAGGAAGCTGTAAAAGACTGCGAAGATGGTAATCGAAAGGTGATTGCCAAGTATGTCCCAGATGATGATAAAGGCTTACTAACTGTTGACTGGTCGAGTTTTCTTGATATGCTGGCAAACTCTGTTTCACAATCATGCATTTAAATCAAAAAAAGTATCAAATAAATGATTTCTAATCAATTTAAAGAAAAAAGACGTTGGCTTCAAGCTTGTTTTTCTAACAGTGGAAAAAGACAAACAAATGAAGACAGAGTAGAGGCTCTCTCATTTAAAATTGATGATATTATCAGATTTTCTTATTTATCAGCCTGTGATGGGGTAGCTGGCTCTGAAAACGGTGAGGCATGTGCTGATTCAATTTCATCTGCTTTAAAGCTTTGGGTTAAAAATTATATTGATCAATTTGGTAAAGGCGCTTTGTATCTTAGACAGAGAACAATTATTCGAGAATCTCTTCTTCAACTTCAAGTTCCCTTAACACCAAAGGGTGCAACTGCAACAGGGTTTGCCATTTTTGACCACAAGCGTAAAAATAATGGTTACCGTTTGTTAGTAAGCTGGACAGGTGACTGCAGGGTATATTATTTAGATTCAATGGGTGAATTTCGACTTTTAACTTGTGATCAGCACGATGATGAAAATCGACTGACTGGGTACTACTCCACTCCGGATGGGAAAGTTAATGGAGAATTGGGATTAAAATTTTTTACTTTACCTAAAGAACCTATTCTGATCGTTATTACCACTGATGGATTGCATGAAAAATGTTCTTGTGATGAACTAAAATTTTTTTTTTCCTGGTGTATCCTTCAACCGGATCTGGGAATTAAACAATTGGGCCATTGGGCAAAACTATTCATTGAAGAAAATATTTCAGACAACTATAGCGCATCATGCTTATTTCGGCAAAAAGCTTTGCCAAGAAAAAAATTATTGAATAGTCTTCAAGAAAACAAACAGTGTAAAAACTCAGCTAAAGTAAAAAAAGATTAGGATGGGCTATGAACTTCTTAGAAGCCAATGAAATGGTACAAGATCGTTTTAAAATTCATGGCTCTCAGTATAAGTCCGGTGGACAGTCATGTTGGTATAAAGCTATAGATACAAGAGATAAGAGTTTAGATCACGTTTTTCTCAAACAATATTCTGATCTTAATATTTATAAAATGGGTCATTTACATAATTTCTATAAAAAAGTAAATGACAGAATTGGTGTCCATAAAAATCGATTTTGTCTTCCTTTAAACTCACATTCATCTTCAGTTGATTATGAACCAATCATTGATATTGCAGGGGGTGCCATTTGTCTTGTTTTTCCCTGGATAGAAGGAATCACATTAGATGAATTTCTTTTAAACGAGATGATAAAAGAAAAAGAAAAAATCCGTATTATAATTTCATTTATAAACGCATTACGTATTATTCATGAAAATGGCATTATTCATTTGGACTTAAAACCACAAAATATTATGGTCCAGAAGCATAGAGAAGAATTATTTCTTAGAATTATTGATATGGATTTGGCACAAGTTTCCTCATCCCCCGATTATATGTATGATTTTACTGGGATACGCAAGGTTGGAGGGACCCCTTTTTATTCATCACCGGAGCATTTACCGCCTAACGTTGATAAAGTGTCCCCAAAGTCGGACATTTTTGCATTTGGTATAATATCTTCAATGGTGTTGCAAAGATATCATCCCTTTAGCGAGTCATCCCAGCAATATAATGATGCTATTTTGAAGGGTGACTTCAATGTGCCAAATAAAAATTATCATCCGGACATTATTTCTGTCATTGAGAAAAGCCTTGACCCATTACAAAATAATAGACCTGATATAAAAAAAATAAGTAGGATATTTCACCGTCTTTTTTCACTAAATTTTAGATATATTAGAGCAATGGTTGTGATTTCAGATCATAAATATACTCATAAATATTTCGAAACTACGATTATAGGTAAGCAACAACTTAAGGCTTTTAAGGTCGGCAAAATTTATTCAAAAATATTTATATTAACAATTGATTCTAAAAATGGTTATTATGAAATTGAATTACGTAATGATTTAACCTCAATTGAATTAAATGGAAAAAATTTGGCTGTAGGAAAAAGCAAAACCCTGGGCTTTGTTAATGAAATATCTATTAATGGGCATAAATTATCTATTTGTTTGGAAGAATATTAACCATGAAAAAAAATATTAAAAACGGTTCCCGAATCATTTTGAAAAATAATGATCTCGTTTTATCAGTGGATGAATTTCGTTTGGAAAGATATTTGGTTATGTCAAAGCCCCAAACGATAGATAGGGCAAATTCCTTATTTTATATTGAAAATATTAATAGTGACAGTCAGGTCATTTGTGATGGAGATGAAGTTCTCCTCAAATCTAATAATGATTTATTTGTAGTTGAATCTAAAGGTAAACTTAATGCGTTAGAGCCTTATACTGATAACGCTACTATATTCATTATTGCTGTAGAAGATGGTCATGGAAAGCCAATAATTGACGATTCTGAAATAGCATTGTTAAAAGCGGAACTACTTCCAGAGCAGGCGTACTATTTAATGGTTTCAGAGGATAACATTGTTTGTAATAATAAAATTAAAAATCGAAACCACGCAATTTTTAATATTATTTTTGATGACAGCTTTAGTAATAATTTTGCTTCAAACAATGGGAAAAATAAATTAACCTCCCAAAAAATATCAAGCAATAACAAAGAAAATAATGTTCAAGATAAAAATATTCGAACAAATGAACAAACTCATGACAAAACAAATCATTCTTTATCTAATGATAAAAAAACAAGAACAGTAAGACATGATCAAAAAATTGCAAAAGATCCTGATGAAGCTTCTTTGGTATTAACAGAGTTAGATGCGCAATTGTACAAACAAACTATTGAAATGAAGCAATACCACGACAAATTGTTATCATTAGCTGTCCGTTGTAAAAACAATGCGGATAGATTTGAATTCTTTAAAGATGATAAAGAGCGTTTAATCAAACTCAATAAACATAAGGTGGAATTAAAAAATGTACTAAAAACAATATTGGATTATGACGATGACCTGAATTTTACTATTCAATCAGAAGAAAAAATTTTTGATCATATTTTAAAATTAAAAGAAGAATTGTTTTTAATCTCAGATATTCTTTCAATTAAAACTCAAAATACTATTTCCCAATTAGATTCAGTAAAAGAAGAAATACAGATCACTTCGGGCAAACTTAATACTATAAAAGAAAAAATATCTGAAAATATCAGTAAATATAAAGCTGTGAGTGGTCAACTGGATTTACACATTAATGCCAATAAACAAATAGCAGGTAGTATGCAACATCACAATAACAGTGTAAAAAATATTTTAGATGAAGCTAAGGATTTAATAGTAAAAAGTGATTCATTATTAGAAGACATATTAAAAAATAATAGCAGCCAGGGTCAACCTGATAAAATTTATTTGTAACAATGCAGTGCCTGACATTTTTTTTAACTCTAAGGGAAATTCACAGTTTGTTAAATCTTTAAACATATTTTCAAACAAACAGGAACTAAAAACGTAGTACACCGAATCATAAATGCCTCGGGGTTATTCGTGAAAAAAACTTTTGAATATCAGGTGTTTTTAAGTTGCGTTATCCCCCGATAGATTTAAGATTTGTTGTAGTAGTTTATACACCCATGTAAAAATTCGATACTTAAAATGAGTTAAATATTTGAAATGGTTAAATAACCAATGAAAAAAATACATACATACGCCATACTTCCAAACACCAGAACTTTAGGGCCGTTTAACCGTTTTGCCATTTGGACTCAGGGTTGTCCGAGAAAATGTGAGGGTTGCATGACACCGGACGCACAACCAATAGACGGTGGTAAAGCCATGTGTATCAACAGTCTTTCTGAACGTATAAGGTGCACCTATGATATCGAAGGGGTTACAATTAGTGGTGGAGAGCCATTTATACAGGCAAAAGCATTGGCTCAATTAATCAAATCGGTAAAAATCGGACGCGATTTTGGGATTATTGTATATACAGGATATACGTTAAGGGAGTTGTACCATCTTATTGAAGTTGAAAATGATACTACAATAAAACAATTTCTTGATCAAATTGATATTTTAATTGATGGTTCATATATAAAACATTTGGATGACGGCCTGAGTCTAAGAGGTTCATCCAATCAATCCATCCATTTGCTAACGGATCGATATGCTGAAATTGCTGAGCAGTATTATAAAAAAAAGGAAAGAAAAGTTGAGATCCATCTCCTAAGGGATCAGGTTTTTCTTGCTGGTGTGCCTGGCTCGGAAATGCTTAAATCCTGGCAAAACCAGAAATTGAAAATATGAACAACTTATTTTTTTTGACTTGTATTATTAATCGGAACGTATCAAACAAATTAGGCATCCTTAAAAAGTAGTTTGCACTTTCTCAGCGCATTCCCTATTTACAGGGGCCTCTTCCCAGAAAAACTGTAAATTATTTTTGGGGTAACATTAAGGATGGCTCAAATTATAAACCGTCTCGGAAAAAATACATAAACCCAATAATCTATAACCGGAGAACAAAAAATGAGCGGCGAAAAAAGAACATATATAACTATTGAAGAGCAGCAACGACGTAGAATAAGAGAGCAGGAAAACAAGCTTAGCATTATATCACGGGATCTTCCTCAACGGTTGAATACAATCCGCAGGCAGATGGAAACCCAAATGCAGAATCGGATAGCTCCGCTGCAAGCCCGTCAGCAGCAGCAAGAAAACAAAATAAGTGGCCTTAAAAGTGATCTGGGAAATCTGGAAAAGAAAACACAGGAAAGGTTGCGCCGTCAACAAAATGACTTTATTGGTCGCCTCAAAGAGCAAAGGGGTGAATATAAGGAACTTTTTAAAGAACAAGACCACAAATTCACAAACATGGTGCAGGAAGAACGTGTTCATCGTCAGAAAGCCGTTGAAAACTTGCAAGGTCAAATCAGCTCCATTGTGGCCGATGCAAACCGAAAACAATCTTATGCAAAAGCATTTGTAGCAGATCTCTCGGAAATAATGAATGATACTGATGAATTACCTCACCAGAGATTTGCCGTCGGGCAATTTGATACTATTCGTCGTGATGCTGATGACGCACGGCGAAACGTTGAGGCTGGTATGCCTGAAGCGGCTCTGAGTACTGCACAAAAGGCATATTGGGATGTGACCGACTTAAGAATTCTTGTCCTCCAAAAAGAAAAAGAATTTATGCTTATTTACCAGGCAGCACTCCAGGAGGCTAAATCCCTTTTGGAAGAAGCGCGAGCCAATAGAAAATATCAACTTGAAGTAAATGAGGAGGAGGGACGAACCAAACATGAATTGGAAGTCGATCATTGGACCCATGGAGAATTGAATGCATTAGAACAGGAGATTAAAACATACGAGTCTCAACTGATCCATCAGGAAAAAACACTGACCATTGATGAAACAAAAAAAATCCTGGCCAACATTGAAGCGCTGAAACCTCGGATCAATGAAATTGTTGACCATGCCAAAGATAACATTCTATCTTCTCAATTAAGATTTGAAATTGCAGGAATGACTGCTGAAGCCCTTCAAGGACAAGGATTTACCGTAGATGACGCCACATATGCGGGAGATGATGAACGCAACGATTATGTGGTAAAAGTTAAAAACATTTCAGGTGACGAAGTCGTTACCATCATTAGTCCTGTTGAGGGACGTTTTGGAGAAAATAGAATCTCAATACATTCTTATGACGAGAGTTTTGTGGATGAAGGCACAATCAGACAACGTGTAAATGAAATTACAGATATTTTGAATGAAGAAGGCATGTTAACGACTCCTGCTGAATGTAATGGTAGTGCCAAGCCGGAATATCAAAACATTGAAGCTGTCCGTAATTCAAAAGTTCAAAGGCGAACTTCATCAATATAGAGGGGCATCATGCCAGATGTCTGGCTAACATATTGAGTTCATAAGCTGTCACCCAATAATTGGCAGGTGTATATATCATGTTGGTACCGCGACTTGCAGAAAATATTAAACTGGATGGCGGAGACCGGTTCATTATTATCTATGGAAATGTGAATGATGAATTTTGCGATGATGATTTGGTCTTTGGGAATATTGACCTGATGCTTTGGCGATATTTTCGTAAAAATGGCTATCAAAGAGTTGTTTTTTTTTCCGGTGCAGATAAAATTTATTTTTTTGATGAAGATTCAAAACAATTATGTCTTCCTGAGCAACCTGGCATTTCCGGACGAAATCAAAACGCCCAAACGGGCCAATCACAATTAAGGGGGGGGCCACTTGGCAGACGATCACTATTAGGCAGAAAAAATCAACTTTCTTCACAGAAGAAACCTAAAACCACCCACGAACACCATCAGAGAAACAAGCCTCCAGAGCAGCCACCTGTCACCCCCTCTCAACAAACAGGTACTCAACGCACCATGAGTGATTTAAGTGCGCTTTCAATACTGGACTACATTACTCATAGGGATCAGAATGACGTTCCGACGGCAGTAATTTTTACTCACACTGAAGATATCTCAAGACAAAATTTTCAAGGAAACAGCTTCAGGGAATTCCAAAACAGAATGGTTAACTGGGCCAAACAGCCTTCAAGCAAACCCCATAAGTGTGCATTTATTTTCCAATGTGCAACCTTTGAAGAAGTGAACGATGCCTGCCAAAGAAATGATTTAACCGTGCTTCACAATTTTTTAGCTTTTAAAGAGGAAAATACACAGAACATTATAAGGGTTCCTGGACCGGATCAACATGAGATTTTAAACACAATACATTATTATCGGCTGCGTCATCAAATGTCTGTTGACTGGAAACGTTTGGAAAAATTTGCCATTCGGTTGGCATCAGAAAATATTTCTTTATCCACATGGAGAAGGCGGTTGCATAATACAATGCACTTAGATATCCAAGCGGTTAATAAAATGATATCTGGGGATAAAGCATATTCAGATGAACCGGCAATGTCAAGATTACAGGAACTTATTGGTCTTGATACCGTAAAGAGAAAAATCGAAAGGAAAATGGCGGCGGCGCAAGTTTTGGGAAATGAGAGTACTGGTACTTTGCACATGGCGTTTTTAGGCAATCCTGGTACTGGCAAGACAACCGTCGCTGATTTGGTAGGAGAAATATATCGTGATCATGGAATATTAAAGCGGGGACACTCTGTTGTTGCCGAAAACAGGGAAGCGCTTATAGGGCAGTATGAAGGTCACACGGCCTTAAAGGTAAATAGCCTAATCGACAAAGCGCTTGATGGCGTATTATTCATTGACGAAGCGCACAATCTTAAAAGAGAATCTGGAAATGACCCGTTTGGTGAAGAGGCCATTAAAACCCTTGTTGCAAGAATGGAAAGAGAGCGAAGTCGTTTATGTATTATTTTTGCTGGATATTCAATTCCTATCAAAAAACTGATTGCATCCGATCCAGGTCTTAAAAGTAGAGTGAAAGATGAAATATTATTTGAAGATTTTAGCCCGGATGAACTGCTCAAAATTTACGAACTGATATCAGACTCTCAAGTTAAAAAAGGGATGCCAAAGACCGCATCTAATACTGTAGAATCCATTAAAAAAGTCTTAATAGGTATGCATGAAACACGGAATCAAGAAGACTGGGGGAATGCAAGGGAGATTCGAAATTTTTATGAAGAAATTCTTGATTCTTATGCCTATAGAATTCATCAAAACGGTGGTACCAAACTAATTATTCCCGAAGATATCCCCCTCAAATATCAAACCTATTTAAAAAAAGATATTGATATGGATTCTTTATTTGATGAGCTTAATAAATTGATTGGCTTACAACCCGTAAAAAAATTTATCAAGCAATTGTTTAATTTGCTTGAGGTTGAAAAAAATCGTGCCAACTCCGGTTTTAACAAAACAGAACATGAGATGATGCATATGCTGTTTATGGGTAATCCTGGAACAGGAAAGACCACAGTTGCAAAACTGATGGGTAAAATATTCAAAGGATTAAGCATACTACATAAGGGGCATGTGGTTGTAGTAACTGGAGGACAGCTTGCAGGTCAACATGTGGGGCATGGAATAGAGATCACCCGTGAAAAAGTACGTGAAAGTCTGGGAGGTATCCTATTCATAGATGAAATTTATGGTTTGACAGAAGGAAGTCTGGGCTCCACATATGGGAAGGATGTCATTTCAAATGTACTCGTTCCGGCAATGACAGAAAATAAAAACAATTTGGTTATTGTCGGAGCCGGTTATACAAATAATATCAATGAATTTCTTAAATCAAATGATGGATTGGCATCTCGCTTTGTTAATCATATAAAATTTCCCGACTTCTCCTGCTCAGAGCTAATGCTGATTTTTAAAAACTATGGCGGTAAAAAAGGGTATGCATTATCAGGCAATGCTGAAAAATTGTTTGAGGATTGCCTTGAAAATTTTCTTCAACAAAAACCAGAATCTTTTGGCAATGCCCGGACAATGGAAAATTATTTCAATGAAATGCGCAGAAATGCTGCGACAAGAATTGTAAAAATACAGGATCCTTCTCCGGATGATTTGTCAACTCTCATTGAGGAAGATATTCCCGCCAGTCTGAAAACTGAGACCCTTATTGATAAATCCATAAATATGGAAACAGCAGTACATGATATTCAGTCAATGGTCGGACTTCAAAGTGTAAAAAATTTTATTCAGGGGCAAATTGCTTTCCTAAAGGGAGTCGAGCAACGTGAAAAAGCTGGCTTACCGGTAACGAGCGGTCGCTCTTTACATATGGTATTTACCGGGAATCCTGGAACAGGCAAAACAACGATTGCAAGAAAAATGGGACAAATTTTTTCTTCTTTGGGTATTTTGAAAAAAGGCCACTTTGTAGAAGCTGATAGATCTTCTTTGGTGGCCGGATATGTCGGCCAAACAGCGCCTAAAACCGAAGCTAAAGTTATTGAAGCTTTAGATGGTGTTTTGTTCATTGATGAAGCATACACTTTGAGTAGAGGGGGTGATAATGATTTTGGCAGAGAAGCAATAGAGCAGTTACTAAAAATGATGGAAGATTATAGAGACAGACTTGTTGTTATTGTGGCAGGGTATCCTCTTGAAATGAAGCAATTCATAGACAGTAATCCCGGATTGCAATCAAGATTTTCTCAATATGTTTCTTTTGAGGATTATACCTCCAAAGAACTTATTGAAATATTTAAGGTGATCTGTGGAGAGTCACAATATTGTCTATCCACTGATTTAGAGACCAAACTTAGAGAGTACACTGATTTTATGTGTTCAACCCGTGGAAAAGATTTTGGTAACGCAAGAGCGATGAGAAATATTTTTGAAAAAGGCTTGGAATTATTAAGTTTAAGGCTATTAAACATATCAGACCCGACCAGGGAAGATCTAAGTACTTTTATTTTAGAAGATTTTCCGCAGATAAAACGAATAAACGCATCAAGCGATTTGGAATCTGGCAATGAAAAATAGAAACCATCTCACAGGAGGTTCAATGAGCATATATCTATGTTACGACGTCAAAGGAATCCAATCCTATATTTTTAACATACCCAAACTGAAATATATCGTTGGCGGCAGTGCCCTTATTGATCAATTTGATAAAGAGACTATAAAAAATCTTAAGATCCCCGGCACAGAACATGTTTTTTCTGGAGGCGGAAAAGGAACCTTCCGGTGTGAATCCCAGTCCCATGTCAATGCCTTAAAGCAGGAAATTATTGATAAGGCCCATCACATCGGTCTTGATATTCGATTTGGTCAGAATGAAAATTTTAGCCAGGCTGCCCAGCACGCCGATGAATTGTATTCGTTTGTTCCGGAAATGCACGATGGGTATCCCTGCCCGGAAAGCGGCCTTTATCCCACAAAGCCCGGTCAGAAAAGGCATCCCGTCATTCAGAAACGTCTTTACAAAAGTGGAGAAAAAGTGTTCCGCCGATTCGAAGAACTGCTCTTGACCGATGTGCTGATTCCGGGCAAATCAAATGAAGAACTTGAGTTTTTTCATAACGTAAACACCGATGATATGGACGGTATTGATGGTGCGTCTGCCCTGGGCAATCGGAATCGCTGGGCGGTT
>Ga0208900_1000643_pt1 | contig 21251 bp, 12 predicted proteins | sample AntAceMetag02UKK_FD_184763 | JGI IMG/M metagenome (GOLD analysis project Ga0208900, IMG submission 184763) | Saline lake microbial communities from Ace Lake, Antarctica - Antarctic Ace Lake Metagenome 02UKK (SPAdes) (version 2) | ecosystem: Environmental > Aquatic > Non-marine Saline and... | reverse complement strand
GCTTTCATTTTATTTCAGTCCGTTCGGCTTCCGAAAATAATGTCTGGAGCCATGCCTACACCAGCATGTTTTTGATGGATGTATTGGATTCAGGTGAATCACCAATTACAAAGGTTGAATATTTTATTGATGACGATCCCGGTATCGGCAATGCTACAGATGTAAGCATTACTCCCGGCAAAGTTGTTGAACTTGCCTTTGAGGTGGATGTGAGCAACCTGGAATCAGGTTTTCATTTTGTTTCCGTGCGCTCTGCATCTGAAGATGATGTCTGGAGCCACGCCTACACCAGCATGTTTTTGATGGATGTATTGGATGCGGGTGAATCACCGATTGTACAGGTCGAATATTTTATTGATGACGATCCAGGCATTGGTAATGCAACGCAAGTTTCAATTACTCCCGGCAAAGTGGTGGACTTATCCTTTGAAGTGGATTTGAACGATTTGGAGCCTGGCTTTCATTTTGTAACGGTTCGTTCCAAAAGCGAAGCAGGTGCTTGGAGCATGGGATATTTTCAAATGTTTTACATCGATCATATTTCATCTCTAAGCGATCCGAACCTGGTTGAAGTTGAATATTTTCTGGACGAAGACCCCGGTTTTGGTAATGGAATTCCCCGTAATATCAACCCTTCGTTACCTGTTGCCGATAAGGAAATGATCGTGTCATTTGGCAGCGTGGAACCCGGTGAGCATATTTTGTACATGCGCGCTATTGATGAATTCGATAACTGGAGCATTGTAGCCTACGATACCGTTATGGTTGAACAGGGAAATTATTATGCACTCCGCTTCGATGGTGAAGACGATTACCTTGAGGCCGGTGAAGTGCCTTTCCCCGAAGATGACCTGACCATTGAAGCCTGGATTAATCCAACTGAAATGTCGGGATACCAGGAAATCGTTTTTTGGTACGGTGATGCAGCAGGAGTTCAGTTTCGATTGAACGCTGATGGTAGCTTGCTGTATGGCGAGTCTTCCAATGGATTTAGCTATGTAACATCGGAACCCGGTATAATTCCCACTAATAAATGGACGCACATTGCAATGACCAAAGAAGGCGATTTGTGTAACCTTTACGCGAATGGCATTCATATAGGTTTTTCTCAGTTCGATAACAACCCTGTTTGCCATACCCTTCAAATTGGAGGACGAGGCAGCAATATGGACTGTTTTTTCAATGGCGACATTGATGAAGTGAGAATATGGAATGTCGCCCTCGCCCAGGAGGACATCATGGATAACTTCTGTACCTATTTTGATGGGGGCGAAGAAGTTCTATTCGGACTTTGGCATTGTAACGAAGGCCCGGGTTCATCGGTAGCCTACGATTTCGGCCCCAATGGCTTTGGCGCGTGGTTGAACAATATGGAAGTTAATGCCGGGCCGGATTGTGCCTGGGTTGACCATTCATGTGAACTTCCGCCTGCAAACGACCTCGCTATTACTTCCTTTGCATCTCCCGAAGACCTGATACTTGCATCGGCATCATCAGTTGTGGAAGTTACAGTTAATTTAAGGAATTTTGGCATCGAAACCTGGGATGGGAATGTAACACTCAGTTATCAACTAGATGCTGGTGGAACTATTTCCGAAAACACATACCTCTTTCTAAATCCTGGAGATGTGGAGCAATTTACCTTCGGTACCTCCGTGGATTTAAGTCTGCCTGGCGCCTATCAGCTGACATCAACTATAACTGCTACAGGAGATGAACATTTGAATAACAATAGCCTTACAAGGAGTATTAATTCTGTGGAAATAGCCCGAAGTGTGTATGCTTACAATGGATATCCAAACTTGTCGGGATTGCCGGGAGGCCCGGTTGTTTTTGACCTGGAAAATCCTGAAACCGTGTTTTCACTGGCAGACCAAAGCAATGAACACTATTTTAATGGTGGTACATGGATGAATGGACAATGGTGGGCGATTGCAAACGATACGCTCTATACCGTTGATACAATTACCGGAAACCGTACCTTCATTGGTGTACCAGGCAACTTTATTGCTGCACTGGCTTACGATCCTGTTGGCGAAAAACTCTATGGTCTTTCATGGGTAAGCCTCGAAGAAATTGATCCTGTAACAGGAAATTCGACCTATATCGGATATTCTGGCATCGAAGGTTTTGCCGCTATGGCCAGCGATGCCGGCGGAAACCTTTACGCGCTCAATGTTGAAGACGATCAAATCTATCAACTGAATAAAGAAACCGGCCTTGCAACGGCTATCGGCTATATTGGCTTCGATGCCAACTACGAGCAGGACATGGATTTTGATCCCATCACCGGAAACATCTATCTCACTGCTTACAATGTTGATGTTGGTCAGGGTGAACTAAGAACTGTTGATCCATTAACCGGCAACACAACTTATCTCGGGACTTTTCGCGGTGGCATGGAAATTACTGGTTTTGCCATTCCTTACGATTCTCCTCAACCACCTGGTGAATTTGCACTCCGCTTTGATGGCGAAGATGATTACCTCGAAGCTGGTGAGGTAGCATTTCCAACGGATGATCTGACAATTGAAGCGTGGATTAATCCAGCAGAATTGACAGGGATACATGAAATCGTGTTTTTGTTCGGCGATGCGGGGAGCGTACAGTTTCGTTTAGATGAGGGAGGTTCCTTGCTATATGGCGAATCTGCTGATGGAACCTGGGATTATGTAGTTTCCAGGGATGGAGCAATACAAACAAATCAATGGACACATGTGGCGATTACCAAAGCTGGCGATTTATGCAACCTTTATGTCAATGGTATGCACGAAGAGTTCCAACAATTCGATTTCAATCTAATTACCCATACCCTTCAAATTGGTGGACGTGGCAACAATATGGACCGCTTTTTCGCTGGCAATATTGATGAAGTGAGAATCTGGAATGTTGCCCGTACCCAGGAGGAAATCTTGGATAACTTCTGTGCAAACCTTGTTGGAAATGAAGAGGGCATTTACGGCCTCTGGCATTTCAACGAAGGGCCGGGTTCTGCTACGGCCTACGATTCAGGCCCCAATGGTTTTGGAGCCTGGCTCCAAAATATGCAATATGATTCTGGCCCTGATTGCTCATGGATTGATCATTCCTGTGTATTGCCACCGGCAGTTAACCTCGCTATTACTTCAATTGAAACTCCCGAAGAATTATTGCTTGCATCAGTTTCGGCTGCCGTGGATGTTAAAGTTCATCTGAGAAATTTTGGTATTGAAACGTATAATGGAGACGCTACCATCGCTTATCAGTTAAATGGTGCCGCGGTAGTTTCAGAAATCACAAATCTGAACCTGGTTCCCGGCGCTGTGTTAGACTTTACTTTTAGCACACCAGCAGATTTTAGTATTCCCGATTGGTATGAGTTGAAGACTTTTATAACAGCCATTGGGGATATGAATCCGGAAAACGACAGCCTTACAAAGGATATCGAATCCGTGGAAATCGGGCGAAGTGTTTATGCTTACAATACTTATCCTGGTGGGTCAGGCTTGCCAATCGGACCAATTGTTTTCGACCTCGAAAATCCTGAACATCTGTTTTCGCTTGCCGATCAAAGTAGCGAAAACCATTTGAGTGGAGGAACATGGATGGATGGCAAGTGGTGGGCGATTGCAAATGATACGCTTTATACCATCGATACCATCACGGGAAACCGCACCTTTGTTGGTGTTCCCGGAAGTTATATTTCTGCGCTGGCTTACGATCCTGTTGGCGAGAAACTTTATGGTCAATCCTGGGTGAGTTTGTATGAAATTGATCTTTTATCAGGTAATTCAACTTACAAGGGATATTCAGGTACGGAAGGTTTTCGTGCCCTGGCTTGCAATGCCGAGGGGAACCTATACGCGCTTAATACCGAAGATGATCAAATTTATCAAATTGATAAAGTGGACGGGGAGGCAACGGCTATTGGGCCAATCGGCTTCGATGCCAACTACGAACAGGACATGGATTTTGATCCCATCACGGGTAACATTTACATGACTGCTTTTAATAATGAAGCCGGTCAGGGTGAGCTACGAACTGTTAATCCACTTACCGGAAACACGACTTACCTCGGAACTTTCCGTGGTGGCATGGAAGTAAGCGGTTTTGCCATTCCGGCTACTATTACACCTCCAATAACCGATAACAATGCCTTGCATTTTGATGGAACGACTGATTGGGTGGAAGTGCCGGATATGGTATGTCCAAATCAGTTTACAATAGAATGTTGGGTTAACTATCAGGGCTTGGTAAGTTATACCTACAACACGCTGGTAGAATTTGTTAATGATAATCCATGGCTTGGGATTAATCAGGGAAAGGCTACCATTTACCAGGTTGTATCTTCTGATGAAGAAATTGGAGAAGGTTGGCACCACCTGGCATTTGTTGTTGGTGTGGACTATTCGCAAATATTTGTTGATGGTCAGGAAGCTGGATATGCCGGCTGGAGGCCATCAATATCAACCATTCCGGGCATGGGGATTGGCTATCATGTTGGCGATAGTTACTGGCATGGTAGTATGGACGAATTGCGGATTTGGGATTATGCCCGAAATGAAGCTGAAGTAAACGCCACCATGAATCAGGAGCTTTCCGGAAGTGAAGGCGGACTTGTGGCCTACTACAATTTCAACCAGGGAGTTGCTGGTGGCAACAACACCGGAATTACAACGCTGTACAACACTGCCGAATCAAAAGCTTACAATGGAACATTGAATGACTTTACTTTAACAGGAAATAACTCCAATTTCATACAGGCCGGATGGACAAATTATGGACTTGTAGCTGATTTTTATGCTACTCCCGAGTTTGGTAAAGTACCTTTAGATGTGGCTTTCACCGATATTTCTATAGGAGATATCGAAAGCTGGTTATGGGATTTTGGTGATGGAAATACAAGTTCCGATCACCATCCTGAACATACCTACACCGAGGCCGGGTTTTATACCGTTTCACTTACGGTTTCTGATGTCCTCGGTTCGGATACGGAAACCAAGGAAAGCTACATCGAAGTTGAACCATTGACAATTTATGATCTTCAGTTCACTGCAATTCCAGGGCCTGACGATACCTATCCTTCGCTTTACACAGATATGACAGTAACAGTTTCTGGTTTGGTTTATGCAAGCAATGTCAACGGTACTGCAAATGCTTTCTTCATTACCACACCAGCAGGTGGTTCATGGAACGGAATCTTTGTTTACAATGCAGATATTGAACCTGCTCTGGGCGATGAAGTTGTCCTCACCGGCCTTGTGATCGAATACGGCGGATTGACAGAAATCCACTCACCGGAAGGAACTATTCTTAGCTCTGGAAACCCTTTGCCTTCAGTACAAATGATTGCTACGGGTGATTTGCAAACACCGGCAATAGCCGAGCCTTACGAAAGCTGTTTGGTGCAGGTGCAAAATGTCACCGTTACACATATTGCTGATGAATATGGGCAATGGCAGGTAGATGATGAGAGTGGCGCGTGTGCTGTTGATGATAGGATTTATGCTTATTTACCTTATCTGGGCGAAAGCCTTGGTTTTGTGAGGGGGCCGGTTTATTATGGTTACGGCTATTATGCCATAAATCCACGCGATGAAAACGACATCCAGAACACTGTGTTTGCTGCTGAATTTACATCCAATACCACCTCCGGCATTGTTCCGCTATCGGTTGATTTTACAGATCTTTCAACAGGTGACCCGGATACTTGGTTGTGGAATTTTGGCGATGATGAAACGAGTACACTACAAAACCCTTCGCACCTTTACACCAACCCCGGATTCTACACAGTTTCCTTAACGATTTCGGATGGAAATACATCTGATGATCTCACCAAAGTGAATTATATTCATGTAAATTCACCGGCCACCGGCAACTGGCTGGCTGAGTATTTCTTTGATGTTGATCCCGGTTATGGCAATGCCTTTCCGATTTATGGCCTTGGTGATGAAGATGTATTGTTCACCTTCAACGCACCGGTAAATCATCTTTCGGATGGATTACATACTTTTTATTCCAGATCGAAAAATGAAAATGGTGCCTGGAGCCAAACCATGGCCCGTGCCTTTATCAAGCAGATGCTTCCTGAAGATGCAGATCCAAACATCAGCTATCTCGAATATTTCTTTGATGATGATCCTGGATTTGGCCAGGCAACTCCCATATCTGTGGATGCGCTTTCACCAATGGAAGTAGCGATAAACCTGCCACTGGAAAGTTTGCTCTTTGGCCTGCATAATTTGTATGTGCGTTCTCAGGATCAAAATGGAAAGTGGGGTATTGTGATGCACCGTACCTTTATCATGGGCAATTATCCTGCTGATCCTTTGAAAGAACTCGTGAAAGCAGAGTATTTTATTGATGAAGATCCGGGACAGGGTCTGGCAGAACCCGTACTCTTCGATCCCAACAATGGCATCCATGAGCAGGAATTTGATGTCAATCTGGATGGTTATGAATGGGGAGAACATATGCTCTACCTTCGTACCATGGATGAAAGTGGAAGCTGGAGTATCACGGTGGCTGAACCTTTCAATGTAGAAGAACCTCCGATTATTGCAGAATTTTCGGCTGATATCACGACAGGGGCTGTTCCGCTAATGGTTCAATTTACTGATGAAACCTATGTGAGTTCACCTACTGAGTGGCTTTGGGATTTTGGTGATGGAAATACAAGTACCGAACAAAACCCGGAGCATATTTTTGCTAATCCCGGTGAGTTCACAATTTCATTAACAGCCACCGGACTCGAGGGTACCGATGCCGAGATCAAGGAGAATTATATCACGGTATTTCCGCCAATCTATTCGCTGGAATACTTCTTTGATGAAGATCCGGGCTATGGTAATGGAAATGGAGTTTACACCTATTCCAGTAACGTGGGAGGCTTTGATTTTCTCATTCCGCTTGATGACTTGGATGAAGGATATCACCTGCTGTTTGTAAGAATTCAGGATACAAGTGATGTGTGGACACAAACCATGTCGCGTTCATTCTTAAAAACCCGACTGCTGAGCGATCCAGATCCAAATATTGTACAGGTTGAGTATTTTATGGATGAAGATCCCGGCTACGGCCTTGGTGAGCAACTGGCTGTAAACAACGTGGCAACACCAGTTGTTGATGCCATCATTTCGCTTGACGAGTATGGTGACGGACTTCACAATATTTACGCTCGTTCGAAGGATGTCAATGGGAAATGGAGCGAAACCATGACCAGGCCATTCCTGAAGAGTTATGTACCCAATGATGTGGTAGATGTAGCCGGCCTCGAATACTTCATCGATGCTGATCCGGGAGTGGGCAATGGTACAGCAGTATCAATTCCCAATCCTTCAGCTGCAATTGAGCGGAATTTTGTTGTGAGTTTAGGATCTCAAACAACTGGTGAACATCGTTTATTTGTCCGGGCTATAGATGATCGTGGTAGCTGGAGCATTGTTTACAATCAACTTATTGAGGTTATTGCCACGGGAGCTGTGCATGTGCTTCAACTTCCTGAAGGATGGAGCGGCATCTCAAGTTATGTTATTCCGGATGCCCCTGCTGTTGAAACCATTTTCGAACCTATGGTTGATGAGCTGGTGATACTACAAAACTTCAATGGAATGTACTGGCCTTTTGCTGGTGTAAATACCATCGGTAACTGGAATGATATGGATGGTTACCAGGTGAAGATGGAAACAGCCCAGCAAGTAACTTTCACGGGAAACATGCAGGATAATCTTACAGCAAACCTTGAAGATGGCTGGAATTACTTGCCCGTGCTGAATCCCTGCGATAACCTGTCAGAAGACTTATTTGCTGAAATACAGGGCAACCTTCAAATCGTCAAGGAAATAGCCGGTCCAAATGTTTACTGGCCACAGTTTGGTATCAATACTTTAACTCAAATCAAGCCAGGGAAGGCCTATTTCGTGTTGGTAGATGAAGATGTTGAGGTGGAGTTTCCGGAGTGTACCCCGAATATGACCCCCATCCCGGCCTTCCCCCTTGAGGGGGAAGGAGGGGAACCTACTAACAAATCCCATAATTCTAAAACAGGATCAAATGGTGGCATGTGGGTAGGAACTCCCCTTCTCCTCAAGGAGAAGGGGGCGGGGGATGAGGTCGGTGAGGTCATAAAAACCCCCGTCACCCACACCATCGCCATTCCATCAACAGCAATTTCAGGATTAAGCGAGGGCGACATCATCCTTGTGTATGGAGCAAATGCCCAATGCTACGGCGCTGTTGTTTTCCAAAAACATAACCTGGCATTAACTGCTTATGGTGATGATCCAACCACAACACAGATTGATGGTTTGGCTGAAGGTGAAACCATGCAGTTCCGTGTTTACAATCCCGAAACTGCCAGGGAATATCCCGTGGAAGTTGAGTTTGATGTACAGATGCCGAAGGGCGGATATTTTGTGAATCATGGTTTATCTGCAGTGAAGAGTTTGGAAAGTACCGGAGTAGAATATTTTGCCGGAAAGCAATTCAAAATTTCTGTTTATCCAAATCCTTCAACGGGCATTCTTAACATAAACCTGACAGGTTTTCAAAACCCGTCAGGTCTTGATGCTGACTGGGAAGTTACTAACACCTATGGTTCGATGGTTGCCACTGGCAATAATCAAACAGATGATTTCACCATCGACCTTTCCTCTCATCCGAAAGGAATATACTATTTGAAAGTTACACAAGGAGGAATCCACGTTGTGAAGAAACTTGTGTTGCAGTAATAATATAGACCTAACAGGTTTTCAAAATCTGTTAGGCCTTCCACATGTCTGGAGTTATTCACCGGATGACTTCTACGGCAGGTAAAACAAAAAGCCTCTTCAAATTTATTTGGAGAGGCTTTTATTTTGTTGTCTCAATTTGAAATGCACCAAAACGCTAATATTCCTCTTCCTCAACAGGCTTGATGTCTTTGATGTTGAGTTGCAGCGAAACATGACCGTTCCATTCGTTTTCTTCGATATGGTAGCAAATTGAAAATGGCTGCCCGCTCTGAACAATGGGCAATTTATCCCCTTGCTGAAAGGCAATACCTGCAACCGGGAACCCGGAAATATCGGGATGGGTGACGCTCAACTTTAAGTGGTTTTTGCCAACAATACATGCGTACCCTGTGTCAACCACGCCCTCGGTCATAAATATTGGAGCCATGTTTTCGGGGCCAAAGGGGGCGAATTGCTTGAGGATGCGGTAAAATTTTGTGCTGATATTATTCAGTTTGATTTTGGCATCTATGGCAATTTCCGGGATCAACATCTCATCTTCGATGGTATCAGAAACGTAATCTTCAAATCGCTTCTTGAATGCCTCAAAATTTTCGGGCCTGATCGACATGCCGGCTGCATATTTATGTCCGCCAAAATGTTCGAGTAAATCGTAACACTGATCGATGGCATTGTAAACATCAAAATCCTTAACCGACCTTGCCGAACCTGTAATAAAGCCATTCGATTGGGTTAAAACTATGGTTGGGCGGTAATAGTTTTCGGTCATCCTGGAAGCAACAATTCCCAAAACACCCTTATGCCAATCGGGATGATAGACAATTGTAGATTTTTGATTTGGGTGGTCCGGGTCGTTGGCTATAAGTTCGAGCGCATGTTGTGTGATCTGCATGTCGAGGTTTCGACGTTCAGTATTGAATTGATTAATCTGGACAGCTTTTTCGAGCGCAGTTTCTATGTTTTTGCTTATCAGTAATTCAACCGAGTTTTTTCCACTCTCCATTCTACCCGCAGCATTGATCCTTGGGCCAATCAGGAAAACCAGGTCACTAATGCTCAATTTGCGGTTAAAAATAAAATCATCTTCAAGATATTGAAAATCCGCCTTTTTCTTAATATTGCTATAATTAAGAATGGCAGTGAAACCGGGCCGTGGATTTGAGTTGATCACTTTTAATCCATAATAGGCCAGGATGCGGTTCTCGCCGCTTATGGGAACTATGTCAGATGCAATGCTAACAACTACAAGATCCAAGAGCTTTTCAAGCCGTTTAAATGGTAGGTTATTTTTTTGAGAAAATGCCTGCACCAGTTTAAAGCCTAATCCGCAACCCGATAATTCTTTATAGGGATAATCGCAATCCAATCTTTTTGGGTCAAGAATTGCATAGGCAGGTGGAAGTTCATCTCCGGGGCGGTGATGATCGACAATAATAAAATCTATGTTCTTTTCGGCTGCATAGGTAATATTATCTACAGCTTTTATCCCGCAATCCAACGCAATAACAAGGCTAATGTCATTTTCTTCGGCATAGTCAACCCCAGCTTTCGAAATGCCATAACCTTCGGAATAGCGGTCGGGAATGTAAAAATCAATTTCTTTATAAATTGACTTCAAGAAAGTATATACCAGCGCAACAGCAGTAGTGCCATCAACATCATAATCGCCATAAACAAGGATCTTTTCACGATCTCTTATCGCCATCTCAATCCTTTCCACAGCTATATCCATATCCTTCATCAAAAAAGGATCGTGTAACTGCAGAAGTTTAGGCCGAAAAAAATCTTTGGCTTCCCTAAAATTTGTTACCTCACGCTGTACAAGCAGTGATGCAAGTAGTGAGCTAATATTCAGGGCACGGGATAACTCGGCAGTGATTTCCGTATCCCCTTTGTTCTTAACAACCCAGCGCCTTTCCATAAATGTTTTTTTGCGTAAAGATAAAAATTATTAAGTTTTCAAATGCCTGAATTTTATTAATTTGGAATTACAATTTGCTAAGCCTTTAAGTGTTAGTATGATGATAACAAATAAAAAATCGAATTCTAAACTATTAGACAAGTTTGCATATATGCTCACCATCAAATGTGCTTCCTGCCGGTCAAAAATATTTAAATACCATAAAGTTGGTAAGGGCAAAATAATTACCTGCTGGGATGCACGCATTAGCAAAGATTATAGTCAACGCGAAAATGGCCAGGTTAAATGCAGTTGTGGGAAAGTTGTTGGTGTAGAAGTGATAAAGGGTGTGAGGATGAAACAAGGGAGTTTTACTTTTACAGGAAGCAGAGTGAGTAGGTAGGTGATCGGTGATCGGTATTCGGTAAATGGTGATCGGTAGTCGGTAAATGGTGATCCTTACGGATGCCCCTTGGTCGTCCTTGGGCCCTGTGAGGTAATTTTATCACTTTATCTCGCCAAATTACCAAATCATCGCATTTTCAAATCATCAAATTGCATTTTGAACATTGCCACATTCACCCATTCTCACATTCAATCATTCTCGCATTCAAGCATTCGCCCATTCAATCATTCTCGCATTTCATCATTTCATCATTTCATCATTTCATCATTGCTCCCCCCTAAGCCCCATGTCGAATTGCTTCAACCGGGTCGAGGCGTGAGGCTGACCAGGCAGGAACAAAACCTGACACCAAACCAATAACGGTAGAAATGGCCAATCCAACGATGATGTTTCCTTGTGATAAGAAAAGATCGAAGTCGAGCATCCCCTGGAATGCATATGTTCCTATAAAAATCAATAGTAATCCAACGACCCCTCCAATGAGTGAAAGAAATACTGCTTCAAAAAGAAATTCTAAAAGGATAAAGAAATTTTTGGCCCCAATGGCTTTTTGGATCCCAATAATGTTGGTCCGTTCGCGTACCGAAACAAACATAATATTGGCAATCCCAAATCCGCCAACCAGCAACGAAAATCCGCCAATGATCCACCCAATTAAAGCTATCCCGCTAAAAAATGCCTGTAAACCCTGGTTGATTACACTGACTTCATTCAGGGCAAAATTGTTTTCCTCACCAGGCTTAATTTTCCGTACCGATCGCATAATACCTGTCATCTCATCCATCATCTGTATATTACTTACATTGGGCTTGCCCCGAACGAGAATAGTAGTGCCGATATACCTGAGATTAATGTAGTTTCTCGCAAAATTCATGGGAACAAAAACCTGCTCATCGGTTGAATTCCCAAAAGAACCATCTCCCTGTTTGGTCAGGATACCAATGACTGTAAGTTTATTGCCAAAAATTTTAATGCTTTTACCAATGGGGTCTTCATTTAAAAAGAGGTTGTCGGCAATGTTGGCTCCGATAATTGCCACATTCCTACCACCAACCGATTCCACGTGTGTAAAATACCTGCCGTCCATAATATCCATTGGCATCACATTATCATACTGATGCGAAACCCCCATAACACCAATATTCTCGTAGCTATTGTTACCTCGTTTTATTGTCCTGTTTGTCTGAAACATCATTGCTACAGACTCCACTGTTTGGCTTCGCCTCTGAATTTCTTCCATGTCGTTTACGCTGGGTTCGGGCCTGTTCAGGTATTTCCACCAGGGATAATCCCCACCCATGGCCCATGGCCATTTCTGAACAAATATCACGTTGTCGCCCAACTCGCTCAAACTACTCCTGATACTGCTCTCCATCGAATCAAATACAGTAAGTACTGCGATCACCGAAAAAATACCAATGGTAATCCCCAGCAACGAAAGGATAGTCCTTACCTTATTAACAATGATTGCCTGAAATGCAAAAAGATAACTTTCACGTATGAGTTTTAGCAGTAATATCATGAGCAATATTTAATGGTCATTAATTTGTAAAAGTAGTACATTAAGTGCAATAATATTTATCATTAATTCAAATTCATGTTAAAAATTGTCATTAAAAAATAAATTATACCCAACACTCGTATAATCAAAGTAGTGTTAACTTTTTTCTATATTTTTGCACCCTTGTAAAACTTGTTAAAATAAACGAAACCAGATACTTTTACATTTTAATGGAAGACCTCAGGCAAATAAAATCAGTTTTAATCTCGGTTTACGAAAAAACCGGCCTTGATGCCATTGTTAATGAATTGGTTAAATTGGGTGTAACAATCTATTCGACAGGTGGTACTTATAAATATCTGCAATCATTGGGTGCCGAACCTATCAGTGTTGAAGATATTACTTCCTATCCATCAATTTTGGGTGGGCGGGTTAAAACGCTTCATCCAAAAGTTTTTGGTGGAATTTTAAACCGTCGCGATAATGAAAGCGATCAGGCTGATCTTTCAAAATACGAGATACCCGAAATTGACCTGGTCATCGTTGACCTTTATCCTTTTGAAGATACTGTTGCAGCTACCAAAAATGAAAGCGAAATCATCGAGAAGATTGACATAGGTGGTATCAGCCTGATTAGGGCGGCAGCCAAAAATTTTAAGGATGTATTAATCGTTCCTTCAAGCAAGCAATATAAGCCCTTACTCGAACTCCTGATTAATGGAGGCGGTAAAACCAGCCTTCAGGAACGTAAGCATTTTGCCAGTCTTGCTTTTGCAGAGTCTTCAAATTACGATACTGCCATCTTCAATTACTTCAATAAAGAGATTGGTTTGCGGAATTTCAGGAAGAGTTTTTCGGATGCTGAGGTGCTCAGATATGGCGAAAACCCACACCAGGAAGGAATTTATTATGGAGATGTCAGTGCCATTTTTGAGCAAGTTCATGGTAAGGCCATTTCGTACAATAATATCGCCGATCTGGATGCTGCCGTTAACCTGATTGAAGATTTTGAGGATACAACTTTTGCCATCCTTAAGCACAACAATGCCTGCGGGATTGCGTCAAGGAATAATTTAATCGATGCATGGAAAGATGCCCTGTCCGGCGACCCGATTTCGGCTTTTGGAGGAGTGCTGATCTCCAATAAACCTATCGACAAGGAAACAGCAGAAGAAATGAATAAGCTGTTTTTTGAAATAGTTCTTGCTCCCGGTTACGAGGATGATGCACTCGAAATTTTGAAATCGAAAAAGAACAGGATCATCCTCAAAAAGAAAACATATACCCTGCCTGAAAAACAATTCCGCTCGGTATTGAATGGAGTTATTGAACAGGACAGGGATATGAAAGTTGAAGCTGCCGGAGATTTGAAGGTAGTTACTGATAAAGTTCCAACAGCAAGCGAAGTTGATGATTTGTTGTTTGCCAATATTGTGGTGAAACACACCAAATCGAATACCATCGTTTTGGTTAAAAACAACCAATTGCTTGCCAGCGGTGTTGGACAAACTTCGCGGGTGGATGCACTGAAACAAGCCATTGAAAAAGCCAAATCCTTCAATTTTGATTTGAATGGTGCTGTGATGGCTTCAGATGCATTTTTTCCATTTGCCGATTCGGTGGAGATTGCCCACGAAGCAGGTATAAGCGCAGTAGTTCAGCCGGGTGGGTCTGTCAGGGACAAGGAATCCATCGACTACTGCAATAAAAACGGGATGGCAATGGTTTTTACCGGTACCAGGCATTTTAAGCATTAATGTGAGATATTTGAAACTATTGAATAGGTTTTATAGATAAAATAAGATTGAAAGGCTTTAATGAATCCGTTGCAAGTTACAGGTTGCAAGTTGCAAGGAAAAGCCCTGTAACTTGTAACTTGAAACATGCAACAAAAACTCTACTACCCGATAATTTCGGAATAGTTAATTTCTATTAAATAACAGTTAGATACTTAATACCAGCAATACGCGATAACAAACATGAGTATATTTTCATTTTTCACCAGGGAAATTGCCATTGACCTTGGTACAGCAAATACGATCATCATTTATAACGATAAAGTTGTTGTGGATGAGCCTTCAATTGTTGCCATCGAACGCAGTTCAGGACGCATCATCGCAGTAGGCAAGCGTGCACAGATGATGCATGGCAAGACCCACGAAAACATTAAAACTATCAGACCTCTGCGCGACGGTGTAATCGCCGACTTTCAGGCTGCCGAATACATGATCCGTGAGATGATTAAGATGATCGGCATCCGCCAGACATTATTCCCACCTGCATTGAAAATGGTAATTTGTATCCCATCGGGAATTACCGAAGTAGAAGAACGTGCAGTGAAGGATTCGGCTGAACAGGCAGGCGCCAGGGAGGTTAAATTAATTCACGAGCCAATGGCTGCTGCTATTGGTATCGGCATTGACGTGTTGGAACCAACCGGGAATATGATCATCGATATAGGAGGTGGAACAAGCGAAATTGCGGTAATCGCCCTGGGCGGGATCGTCAATAATAAATCCATCCGAATTGCCGGTGATGATTTTAATGCTGACATCGAGGAGTACATGCGCAAGCAGCATAATATCAATATTGGTGAACGGACTTCAGAACGAATTAAAATTGAAGTGGGTGCTGCCCTTCCGGAGTTGGACAACCCGCCCGACGATTATGCTGTGCATGGGCGCGATATGCTTACAGGTATCCCAAAAGAGATCACTGTAAATTATACCGAGATTGCCCATTGTCTTGATAAATCAATTTCAAAAATTGAAACTGCTGTATTGCAAGCCCTCGAAATGACACCACCAGAATTGTCGGCTGATATTTTCAGGACCGGGATTTACCTTGCCGGAGGTGGTTCGATGTTGCGTGGCCTTGACCAACGTTTGCACCTGAAAACAAAACTGCCCATCCATGTTGCCGAAGACCCATTGAGGGCCGTGGCCAGGGGAACAGGAATTGCACTAAAGAATTTTGATAAATTTACTTTCCTTATTAAATAGGAATAAATCAATAAAAATCAATTCACTTGTTTGTTCTTGTGTTGGATTCCCAAAATTGTATTATGCAACCCCATACGGGGTTGAACAATGTGCTTGTTACATCATTATTACAATTATGAATGTCCTACGGACATTTTAATAGCAATGGTGTGAAAAGGTGATTACCTCGTAGAGCCAGCCTTGCCGGCAGGCAGGGTTTCATAATTGTTACAAACCGACAGATAATGAAAAAAAATCCTCGTAGAGCTCGCCTTGCCGCGAGGCAGGGATTCATAAAATTTGAGATAATGATTGAAAAACTTTTGGCTGTTGATATTTAAGTACAAACATGAAAAACCTGTTTACATTTCTTTGGAGATATCAATTCTTCTTTTTATTTGTTTTGCTTGAAGTGTTTTCGGTGATTTTTCTTGTGAAAAATTCCTACTATCAGGGTTCGGTTATTTTGAATTCTACAAACGGGGTTACTGGCAACATCCTCAATGTTTACACCAACATCACTGATTATTTTGCCCTAAGAAAGGCCAATAAAATCCTGGCCGAAGAAAATGCGACATTTTTAAATAAATTGCCCGGTTCATTTATCAAAACCGACACTACTTCATTCTTTTACCACGATACACTTTACATGCAGCAGTACAAATATACTTCTGCGAAAGTGATAAGTAGCTCCACTAACCGCAGAAATAACTTCCTGAAACTGAATAAGGGCAGGATACACGGCATCGGCAAAGAGATGGCAGTTGTCGCACCGGGAGGCATTGTGGGCCAGGTTATCGAAGTTTCTGATCATTTTAGTTCGGTAATGTCGGTATTAAACAATCATTCAAGAATAAGTGTGAAGTTGAAATCGACCGAACAAATTGGGACCCTGCTTTGGAATGGCGAAAACTACCGCATTGGTACCATGACCGATATTCCCTCGCACACCCAATTAACAAAAGGTGATTCGGTAATTACCAGTGGCTATTCACATATTTTTCCCGAAGGGGTAAATATTGGTACCATTGAAGATTTTAGGATTAATCCCGGGGATAATTTTTATACTGCCGATATTAAATATGCCGTCGATTACAACAGGGTTTATCATGTGTATGTAGTGAAAAACCTGCAAGAGGAAGAAATTCGTGAATTGGAAAAAGCAGAGAAAAAATACTAGGACTATTAATATGTTAACAATTGTTGCCTTAATAAGAGCCTAAATGACAGGAAGGAACATCATACGGTTTGTTTTATTGCTTGGCTTCCAGGTGCTGATATTGAACCATCTTCAGCTTGGAACTTACATCTATCCTGCCGTTTATGTTTACTTTATTTTGTTGTTGTCCTTCGAAATATCGGGCTGGCTCTTGCTGTTGTCGTCTTTTGCGATGGGTTTGAGTGTTGATTTTTTCTCGAATACCCTGGGCTTAAATGCCGCCGCTTCGGTGTTCATGGCTTTTTGCAGGCCCGGGGTTTTAGAATTGCTGAAATCGAAACGGGAATATGAACCAGGCATCCAACCTGGAATCAAAGACCTAGGTTTCAGATGGTTTTTCTTTTACACCTTCATCCTTGTGGTACTGCATCATTCGGCATTGTTTTTTCTCGAGGTGTTCAGTTTTAGCGAACTTCGGCAAACTATTTACCGAATCTTATTGAGTAGTGCAGCTACCATAGTTTTGGTTTTCCTGATGCAGTTTTTATTTTCAAGACAGAAAAAATAAAATTAATTTGAAAATGCGCAGATTTGAAAATTTGGTAATTGAAAACAATGATCGCATTTATCAAAAAAACAACTATTATTTAGTTCATAACTTCGATGACAATAAACAACTATCACATTAAATAACCAAAGCTTAACTTACATGAGAAATTTATTATGGATTGCAGTACTTACAATTTTTATGGGTGCCTGTTCAAGCAGCGACACACAATTTACTATTGATGGAAACATTGAAGAACTGCCCGATGGCCTGGTAAAATTATCGAATGTGGTTGATAACGAACTCAATGCTGTCGATTCAACAGAAGCCGTAGAAGGGGTTTTTCAGTTTGCCGGTAACATCGAATCCCCTGAATTGTATCTATTAACTTTCGCCGATATGCGCGAGAATATCCAGCTTTTTGTTGATAAAGGTGCTATTACTGTATCCGGTACGGTTATCGAGCCTGAAATCAAGGGGTCAGAAACACAGGAACTTTTCAGTAAATTCAATAAAACTCTGGAAAATTACACCACTCAGCGTAAAGATATTTACCAGGATTACCAGGCAGCTCAGGAACTTGGTGATGAAAAAGCAATGGCTGAGATAGAGGAAGAATTCAACGTGGTTGAAGAAGCCGAAAAAGATTTTATTCTTGAGTTCACATTAACCAATAATACTTCAGTTGTATCACCTTACATCACACTGCGCTACAGTTATTATTTCGACTTTACTGAACTTACTCTTGTTGAATCAAATCTGGATGCTTCAATACAGCAGTCGCAATATACTACCAGCCTGAACGAAAGGATAGCTAAACTCCAAAGTGTACAGGAAGGCGAAACTGCTCCGGTTTTTACACAAAACGATGTCGATGGAAATCCGGTTTCCTTAGAAAGCCTGCGTGGCAAATATGTACTCATCGATTTTTGGGCCTCATGGTGTGGCCCCTGCCGCGCCGAGAACCCTAATGTGGTTTTAGCTTACCAAACTTATGGCGACAAGGGTTTTGATGTTCTTGGCGTTTCACTCGACCGCAGCAAAGAGAAATGGGTTGCCGCCATTGCCGATGATCAACTTACCTGGACACAGGTTTCGGATTTGAAATATTGGGACAATGAAGCTTCGCAAATGTATGCCGTTAGTTCTATCCCAGCCAACTTCCTGCTTGATCCTGACGGGGTAATCATTGCCAAGGATTTGCGTGGTGAAGATTTGCAGCTTAGGCTGGCTGAGATTTTTGGTGAGTAGGCCTCAAATATCAGGGCAGGGAAATGGGCACAAATTTCTCTAATTACGCAGATAAAATCATGTTTCTGAATTTGTGAGGTCAGGCAGGACTCAACTTTTTGCTTTGAATAATGGAACAACAATATATTGAAGGGAAAACTTTTAGCAACATTGATTTCACACAAAATCAGTTGATGAAAGGAGAATATGAATTATGCAAATTCACCAATTGCGATTTTTCAAATTGCGACCTCTCCGATATTATTTTCCAGGATTGTGAATTTACAGACTGCAACCTGAGCCTGGCAAAGCTGACGAAAACAGCTTTACGGATTGTACATTTCAATGATTGCAAAATGCTGGGTTTGCATTTTAACGACTGCAATGTTTTTGGATTACAAATCCGTATCAACAATTGCATCCTCGACCATTCTTCTTTTTATAAGTTGAAACTTGGTAAAACAAGATTTAACAACGCAAAGCTAAATGAAGTTGATTTTGCCGATTGTGATTTAAGCGACGCTATATTTGATCACTGCGATTTGAAAGGAGCTATATTTGAAAACACACTGCTTATGAAAGCTGACTTTTGCACTTCATTCAATTATTCAATAGATGTGGATTTGAACAGCATAAAAAAGGCAAAGTTTTCTTACCCGGGAATTATCGGGCTTCTTGAAAAATATGATATCGAAATTGTTTAGTGCATGGTGCTACTATTGAGTTTGTTTACCAGATGTCGGCTGCGAAGTTTATGATGACAAAAAATTGGAATTGCTTTCGGATTATTGTTATTCCTGCAAACCTTCAAAAAAAAGAACATAATGAAAAACTCTACACAATTAGATAAAGGTAGCGCCCAAAAGGAAAAAACAAAACTCCACCCGCGCAACAAACATCGTTCACGCTACGATTTCAGTAAGTTGATTGCGAGTTGCCCCGATTTATCCCCCTTTGTCAGGCCAAATAAATACGGTGATGAGTCCATTGATTTTGCTGACCCCAAAGCGGTGATCATGCTTAATAAGGCACTATTAAAGCATTTTTATGGTATCGATCATTGGGACATCCCTGCGGGTTATTTAACACCACCCATTCCCGGAAGGGCGAACTACATCCATTATATGGCCGATTTGTTGGCGAGTAAAAATTTTGGAAAAATGCCAATTGGGCCTCAAATCAAGTGCCTCGATATTGGTGTGGGCGCAAATTGTATTTACCCGATTATTGGCAGCATTGAATATGGCTGGTCATTTATTGGCTCCGATACCGATCCTGTGGCCATTGAGTCGGCAAGTAAAATCGTTGAATTGAATCCGGCAATACGCAAAAACGTTGAGCTAAAATTACAGGCTGACCCAAACGATTATCTTTACAATATCATCGACAAAAACCAACACATCGACCTCACAATTTGCAACCCTCCATTCCACGCATCATTAGCAGAAGCCCAGGCAGGGACACTTCGCAAGGTGAAGAACTTGAGCAGGAAAAAAGTCGTTGATCCAATTAAAAACTTTGGTGGGCAGAATAGCGAATTGTGGTGCGAAGGAGGTGAAAAAAGATTTGTAAACAAGATGATCCGCGAGAGCAAGAAATTCTCAGCTTCCTGTTATTGGTTTTCTTCATTGATCTCAAAAGAATCGAACCTTAAATCTGCGTATGCAACATTGGAGAAGGTAGAAGCCGCCGAATTTAAAACCATCCCAATGGGACAGGGAAACAAGAAGAGCCGCATTGTTGCCTGGACTTTCTTCAGCCCCGAACAACAAAAAATGTGGGTGGAAAAACGGTGGGGGGAGTAAAAGAGGGTATTAGGTATTGGTGTATAAGGGGAATAGGGTTTATTGTCAGAAAAAGTCAAAAAGTCATTTAAAGAATTATTTTTGTCCAAGTTTCCAACCACTGTAGGATCTGGAAACGCTATACCAAAAGGAGTAAATATTAATGATAATTGACTATAATCAATTTTTTTGTCTGACTATTTTCTCCTGCCACCATGTTGATATAATATATGCCTGCACTCAGGTAACCAATATTAAAAGTATATTGGTTTCTACCCGGATAAATGGTGTTTTTTGCTGATTCCGATAAAATTTGTCCCTGGGAGCCATACAATCGAAAAGATACTGTTTGACTGTCCGTCGCCATAATATCGATATTGATTGAATGTCCGGATGAGGGATTTGGAAATTCAAAATTCAGGTCGTTGCTGCCATCCATATTTTCAGGCAGGCCATGCGATTCTTTTACATGTATTGAATCAGGTGTTGCTTTGCCGGGGGTAAAGGAGTAAAGATAAAAGTTGGAAGCCTTTATCCAACCCGTTTTACTTAATGCCTGCGAGGCCACCTCCCAAACATAGCTCGACAATTCCACTTCGCGATGATAGTACAAAGAGTAATTATAGCGCAAAGCCCAAAGGGTATCATAACTCGAAGCCATCACAAAGTTATAGGCAAGGCCAGTACCCATTTTGGTGGTCAGGTTAATAATTGCATTGGCCAGACAAGAACTAATACTTTTGGTAGGATGTTCATCAATCCATTTCATCAGATAGAGCCTGTACAGGTCGCTGTCGAGATTAGGGGTCATCAATGCCATCGCCGCTGTAGCTATAGTGATTGGCATCAGTATAATTGCCCAGCATGTCGATAAGTATGGGTTTGTCAAGGGTTCCGTTATGTGCAAAAAGCATGGAAAAGTCTCTCTGTAATGATGTGGTATAAAACGGGTGTGGGTTAGGAATATTCACATAACCTGACGAAGATTTTCGAACATGGGCAACACCACAGCCGGATATATTATCCAGCATA
>Ga0208900_1000642_pt1 | contig 21257 bp, 19 predicted proteins | sample AntAceMetag02UKK_FD_184763 | JGI IMG/M metagenome (GOLD analysis project Ga0208900, IMG submission 184763) | Saline lake microbial communities from Ace Lake, Antarctica - Antarctic Ace Lake Metagenome 02UKK (SPAdes) (version 2) | ecosystem: Environmental > Aquatic > Non-marine Saline and... | reverse complement strand
CCCATGATCTCAACAGAATTGATGAAGCTATTTACTACACTGAAAAGCTATTTCCTGATTTTTTTGAAGGAGCAAAACAAAGGCTTTTGCCCGAAGGAAAACTTGTGCTCATATTCTCGAATTTGGCTCAAATAACAAATGCGTCAAATGAACATCCAATAGAAAAGGAACTAAATGAAGGTGGGAGATTTGAATTGGAAAAATGTTTTAAGAAAACCGTGAAAGCTGCTTCAGAAAAAACAAAGCGAGATCAACACTGGCGTACTGCCGAAGAAGTAGAGCTTTGGGTTTTGACAAATAAGTGAGGGTTGGTATTGTGATGCGCTATTTTTTCAGGCGGATATTGGGTTCACTTGGATTTGTCTTCCGGTGGCTTTCAAAACTTTCATTAATTTTTTAGATTTAATAGAGTTTTGTAGAATTTTGAAGCGGGGTGTTATAATGCATCCCAACGGTCGAGGCTATGAAGCGTGGCGGGGTTCGGAGCGAGTTTCTTTCAAATTGCGATAATGATAATTCGAAGCACAAAACTTCAATTTACCACTGCGCCCGCCATGCTTCATAGCCTGTGTTGGCTACTGTACTTTTTCAAGTCTTGGAAGTCCAACCTTTTTTAAAGTCTCATTTGCCTTTTTGATTTTGTCTTCAAATAAAGGCATTTCTTTAAATTTTTTCAGCGAATTATCAATCTTGACGATTGGTGTTTTTCTAGTGTTTAATTCTTCAATTGTAATCATGATATTATTTTTTAATTCGTTTTACAACAAATGCTTCAAAATCTATTTCTTTGTCAAATCTAATCCACTGTTCATCTTTTAGTCCATAAACTTCAAAATCGTGGAATACTTTGTCATAATATTTACTAATTCCCATTCGATACAACCTTGTTCTTGCTTTTGTACTTCCTGTTGCATATACCCAAGTTTCAGGGTTTAGGTCAGTAAAAGCATAAATTGAAGAAACAACTGTTGCTAAAACCTTATCACTGTCTCCATTATTTGAAATTATTTTGTCGTCAATATCTCCAGTCTCAAGATTTTTGTCTCCAAATCCATATTTGTTTCTTTGAAAGCAAAGTTACATTATTATTCTTTGTTTTTAATTGTTAAAATCTTTGTTTTTTCGTATAGTAGCTAACGTTTGTGTGTGTACCATTACGTTTATTTCTCCTTTATCAAAAACAAATTCAAAGTCTTGAAAATCAACTTCAAATAAATTTTAAAATATTTACAAATCCTTAAAATCAGATACTTTTCCTCGCTAATGTTGCAGCTCATTTTTCTGTACTTGTTTTTGTCCGGCTAAATTATGAATTATTCAAGAGAACCAATAATTTTCTATTCTACTACTATTTTATGGGTCTTCGTTGGTTAAAATAATTGGTGTTGATAATGAGTCATCAGTTCCGGGTTTCGCCTGTGCTTTCACGAAAAATTCCGAAAGTTGTTAGTATGATTCTTTTCTTTGTTGCCCCGGGAACTAATGGAGCAAAGCTGATGTTGTGGAAATAATATTTTAGTTTATCAGCCAAATCATCGTTTTATCCGCCATTTATCCGCCAAATCATCGTTATACCTGCCATTTATCCGCCAAAGTTAAGCTCATATTTTGTTCCTTTTTTCTCGCCCGATTTATTAACTATTTGTTTATTTGTTAATTGTTCTAAATCTCTTGATGCAGTTCTTTCAGAGGTTTCACAAATATCCTGATAGATACTGTTAGTAAGATATTCATTCTCTTTCAAATATTTAATTGCTTTTAATTGTCTATCATTTAATCCCTGTTCAATTAACCATTGCTCTGAAAACCTGTCTTTAAACATTGTAACAGCTATCCCTCCACTCATTATTTCAAACTTTGGTTCTGGCAATCCTGCTTTTTGGCATTCTTCGATAATCTTGATTGTTCCTCTTCCCCAGGTTTCTATCAACCCTGCTTTGAAGAAAACATCAGCAATTAGTGAATTTCGCGGGTATGAAGCATGTTTAATTCTTAAATCCTCGATTGTTAGTTCTTCTGGTAATTGTCCGGGATTCCAGACCATAAATTTACTATCGTAGATACTTATCTGAATTGGCGGGCCAAAATAATTCCTGTGAATTATTGCATTTAGGAGACATTCACGCACTGCTTTATATGGATATTCAGATATTTCTACACGATTTAATCCCTCATAAGTGATTGATTTTTTAAAATACTTCTTTTCTAAAATCTCAATTGTTTTATCTGCTAATTGAAACGCATTAGCTTCGACAACCTCTTGAAATAGCAGATCACTGTCAGAAACACCAAATTTACCAATTTTCACAAAAGCATTTATAATATAGTTTCGTGGGTCTTTCCCAAATAACACTAATGCAGAACGTTTCAATGAATTATTAGAGTACAAACGAAGGTTAGAAAAAATCTTTTGATAATCTGTTTCATCCTTAACTATTGGATACCTTTGGCTTCTATCAGCTTCATATTTGAATTCTTCAAGGGCTTCCTGAGAAATCTCGTCAAATGTCGCATTTTGTTCCAAAGCTTCTTCCCAGGTTTTTCCAACTTTTTTTAGAAGAAATTCGTTTAATGAAGCCCCTTTTAACTCTTGTTTTGTGCTCCCACTGCGATAGTGATATTTGCCCTGATATGAAATTGGTGCATCATGTGGTTTCACCTCAATTTCAATATATTGATTCCCGTTCTCTTCATGCAAATTCACATCGCATATTATGCCCAAATGATTTTGGATTTTATTAGGTATATCATCCATTAATCGTTTGGAATTATCAATTCCAATAATGGTTCCATTATCATCTTTCCCTATAAAAAGATTACCTCCCTTTGCATTTGCAAACCCACAAATCCATTTTAGGTATTCGTCTCTCCAAGAGGCTTTCCATTCAATATTTTGTTGTTCAGGCATTTTCATATTCATTTAATACTCCTTAACAAGATAAAAACTCGCTTCCTCTGGATTTAAACATTTGTTCGCATTTACAAATCCTTAAAATCAGATACTTTTCTTCGCTAATGTTGTTGTTCATTTCTTGAGCTTGTTTTTGCCCGGCTAAATTATGAATTATTCAAGAGTACTAATAATTTTCAGACCGTTATGTTTCCTTTGCTATCCATCCTATTTTATCAAAAACATAAAACGAAAGTGATAAAACAACCCCAACAACTGCTGCCAGGGCCATGCCTGTTAGTTGCATCGAGCCAAGGTGGATGGCAGCTTTGCTTACGCCTGCAACAAAAGTGATAGCCCCGATCACCATATTTCGATTATTGCTGAAATCTACTTTTTGCTCTACCAACATGCGCAAACCCTGCACGGCAATAACGCCGTAAAGTAGTAATGTAATGCCGCCCATCACCGGAACAGGAATGGATGAAATGGCTGCCGAAACTTTCCCGATGCACGAAAATGTGATGGCCAACAATGCCGCCCCCTGGATTACCCACACTGAATATACCCGTGTAATGGCCATTACCCCAATGTTTTCGCCGTAGGTAGTGTTGGGCGTTGAACCGGTAAATCCCGAAATTATGTTGCTGATGCCATCGCCGAGGAGCGAACGATGCAGGCCCGGCTTTGCCATTAAATCGGTGCCGGTAATTTTTCCGGTTACCACGAGGTGGCCAATGTGTTCGGCCAAAACCACTATACATGCCGGAGCAATAATGATCATTGCATTGAAGTCGAGCACCGGGGCCTGAAAATGTGGCAAGGCAAACCAGTGTGCGTTGATAATGGATGCAGTGTTGACCATGCCCATAAATAAGGCGAGCACATAGCCCCCGATTACCGCAACAAGAATGGGGATAACCTGCAAAAAGCCCCGAAACATCACCGATCCGGCAACGCCAATAAGCAAGGTTACCATCGAAACAGTTAAAACCCTGTGGTCCATCACAAAAGGTTCAACAACTTTTCCAACATCGGTTGGCCAGGGTGCTAAACCAGCTTGCCGGGCTGCAACCGGAGCAAGCTCCAAACCGATTACCGCCACAACTGCCCCCATAACCACGGGCGGCATCACAACATTTATCCATTTTATGCCCCAGCGTTTTACCACAAACGACATCAACACAAAGAAAAATCCAAAGGCAATAAACCCCGATTGTGCATGGTTAAAACTGCCGTAGCTGTTGATGATGAGCAGTGCCGGGGCAATAAATGCAAAGCTGGAGCCCAGGTATGCCGGGATGCCACCTTTGGTTACCCATGAGTAAATAAGCGTGCCAATGCCATTCATCAGCAGTGCTATGGCGGGATCGACACCCAAAAGAATGGGTACCAGAATTGTTGCGCCAAACATGGCGGTGAGGTGCTGGAAACTGAGTGGTAGCGTGTCGAAAAATGGGAGCTTTTCGTGAATGCCAATGATGCGTCTTTTCATTTCGATTAACTTTTAAAATCGAAGCGGGTATTTCTTCAAATAAATTAATCAAAAATATAAAGAATTGGTGTGCAATCTGAACTTTGAAAATAATGTTCTACTACCATTTTTGTGGAACTCTATTTTTCGGGATTGGAAGGCTCTGTTGACTAGCTACTGAAGACTGTGAACTGAAAAATTAAAAAAGCCTTTCCATTAAATTAGCAGTAGTTCCATGAATAAATTTTACTGAAGCACGAATTTCACCGGCATAACATACTTCACGCTTACCAGTTTCCCATCCAAAATCCCTGGCTCCCAGCGGGGCATCATAAGCGCTACCCTCAGGGCTTCCTCGTTCAGCCCTCCGCCAGGACCTCTTAAAACCTCAATATCACGGATGCTGCCATCTTTGGAAACCACAAACGAAATATATACCGTGCCGCTAAAGTTGCCCTCTCGTGCAGAAACCGGAAACCGTATGTTTTTCATTAAAAATTGTAACCTGGCGATCTCTCCACCCGGAAATTCCGGATTCTTATCGGCGAACAAAACAGGAGTATCTTCTACAAGTGGGGCTTCATCCGGGATTTCCGGAATATATTCATAAGCTTCAGTGAAAGGGGTGTCTTCAACATCAATTTTGAAATCAATCTCTACATCTTTAAAATCATCCACTTCATTAAAAATGGTTGTTGGAGGAGGGGGAGGTGCGGGTTTTTCTACCTCGATTTTTGTGATTACAGGAAGCTCTTCGATGGTTCGATCAACTTTTTTATCAAAATCTAAAAAGCCCGGGCCACGTTCCGATCGGTAATTAAAAGCCAGCAAAGCGGCAGACAGCGCTATGATGAGCCCAATTTCCAAAAAGATAAACCTGTGCTTGTCAGGTGTGTTCGATTTTCTTGATTTGTAGTTCATTTTTCTTGATTTAGGTTAGTAAAATGATTTGAATAGCAAAAATAAAACGGGAATTGAAAAGGTGAAATTATTGATATGCAGGGTGTGGTGGGTTTTGATAAGTTTAAGGAAAAGTAGGTTGGGTATTCACAAAAAGACGAATCCGTTCATTTTCTTATGGCTATTTGCAAAGCATGATTTTTCAATTTCAACTTTGGTCAACCTGATTTAAGATTGCAGAATAATTGATTTCAGATTTCAGATTTAGCAATTGTAATCCAACTATTTTAATTATTCAAAGACCATTTCGCCAGCATAAAAAATTAAAGTTTTTTTGCCGGAGCTTTGTTTTTAAAAAAAATAAAATACATTTGCAGCTCAAAACAAGACATAATGATACAAATTCAAAATAATTGGTGGTGGTGTAAATTTATTCGAGAAGTTGGATAGATCGACACCTGTTTACCATAAACAATAAGGCCGGAGATTATTCTCCGGCCTTTTTTTGTGTAAAAATCTCAAAATTTAAATAATAAATAATCAACATTTAATGAATGCCGAAAAAACAGAAATCTGTGATTTCATATTTTTTCGAGCATCCTCGAAAAGTTACGAAAATCAAAGATTTTCTACTTTTCGGGACAATTAACGAATAACAATTAACAAATAACAATTAACTATCATGGAAGTAAGACCACTATCAGAATTGTACACGAACATTAAACCCGGATTTTATGGCGAATATGGCGGAGCCCATGTACCACCGGCATTACACAAAAATCTTGCACGGCTTGAAGAAGCATTTTTTAGGTATAAAGATGACAAGGAATTTCAGGATGAGTTTATCCATTACCTGAAAAAGTATGTAGGCAGGCCATCACCGCTTTATTTTGCTGCCAACCTCTCGAAGGAAGTGGGGAGTAAAATTTACCTCAAGCGCGAAGACCTGAATCATACCGGGGCGCATAAGATCAACAATACCATTGGCCAGGTACTTTTGGCCAAGCGCATGGGTGCAAAGGAAATTATTGCCGAAACCGGTGCCGGGCAACACGGGGTTGCTACGGCCACAGCTGCCGCCTTATTTGGCATAAAGTGCAAAGTCTTTATGGGCTCGGTGGATATTGAACGGCAATCGGCCAACGTAAGCCGCATGAAATTGCTCAACGCCGAAGTGATTCCTGCAACCTCCGGTACGCAAACGCTGGCTGATGCGGTGAATGAAGCTTTGGGCTATTTTATCGAAAACCCTGATTCCTTCTATATGTTGGGGTCGCAGGTGGGGCCACATCCTTACCCAAATATGGTGGGATATTTCCAGAGTGTGATCGGTCAGGAAGCCCGCAACCAGATTTTTGAAGCTGAAGGCCGCTTACCCGACAGTATTTTTGCCTGTGTGGGTGGAGGCTCCAACGCCATCGGGTTGTTTCAGGGGTTTTTGAATGATGTTGATGTAAAAATGTATGGAGCCGAAGGTGGTGGCGAAGGCGAGATACCCAGAACTGCCGCCACACTCTCCAAAGGAAAAATTGGCGTATTCCAGGGCACGTATAGTTATTGCCTGGTAGGTAAGGATGACAAGCCCACAACATCCTATTCCATTGCCGCCGGGCTCGATTACCCGGGAATAAGCCCACAACATGCCTTCCTGAAAGATAGCCTTAGGGCTGAATACTTCCCAGTACTCGACCAGGATGCCATTAATGCTTATGTTATGCTTTCGCGAAAAGAAGGGATTATTCCTGCCATCGAATCGGCCCATGCCGTGGCCCTGGCCATGAAAATTATGAAGGATAAAAATGGACTTGCCGTAATTAACCTTTCGGGGAGGGGAGACAAAGATGTGGAACGCAGGCTCGAAAACTTCATTTACAAGAAGTTTATTTAAGGTTCTGCTGAAAAATTCAAACTCATCTGATTTGTTTTAATATTTCGGTGCGCAGCACCTTCCGTTCTATACTTTCTGCATGATTCTACAAACCCGCTTCGCCGCGAGGCGAGGATTATCGCCACGCTGTGGCTTTTCTTTAGGTGCAGAGCACCGATTATATTTGTAGTAACCATATTGATAATTGTGAATTAGGTGCAGAGCACCGTGATATTTAATGCAAGGTTTTTGTATGAATTTGTCCTAAAACCTTGCAGAAGAATACAAATTAGTTTGGATCAACTAATAATAGCCCAATGGATTACGGGTTTATCAGAAAGCCCTATTTAGAGTCTGTCCATAAAGTCGGCATTTTTCACTAGCCCCGGGTTTTAACCCGGGGAAGGATTAAGTTATTGTTACCACCCCCGCATTTTCGCCACGCCTTTGGCGTGGCGAAAATGCGGGGGTTTTTTGTGCTCAAAATTCAATCCCTGCCCTAAAGGACAGGGCTAGTGAAATCCCTAAAAGGCGTACTTTATGGACAGACACTATTTAAGATTCAATCTTTTTAACTTCGATAAAAAGGGCTCAAAGTTTTGAGCCCTTTTTTATTTTTGAATTACGGCATTTTCCTTATTTTGTCCCCGAATGGTTGTAAATCAAAAAATGTACGTTGTTATGAAAAATTCACTTCCTTTTTTAATCCTACTATTTTTAATCTCTTGCAGTTCAGGCCATCAAGATGATAATTCTCTCTAAATAATTTCTGCGCCTGCGGGCAGCGAATTTTGTAAAGTTGATAAGTCCGGGGAAACGGTAATCCCCAACGGCAGGTTTAATACACCAACGGGGAAAAGTATTGTTACAGCCCCCCACCCTTTTGGCCTCACCTTAAGCCCTGATGGAAATACCGCCGTTACCGCCAATTCCGGAACCAACCCTTTATCGATTACTATTGTAAGGAATATCTTGTCGCAGCAACCGGAAGTGCAACAAGTTCCGCCCGGGCCTGCCACTAATGCCATTAACTTAAGGTTTTCATACCTGAAAAATGAAATTGGAATATCACACAATTCTTATCAAAGGAAAAAATATCATCATCGGATTTGACCTGCCTACGGCAGGTAGAGATTCGTGTAATCCGTGTAATCCGATGATAACTTTTTTGGGAGATGATTTTTGACGTATGCTTAACTTAATGACATTGGGCCTGCCACCGACAGGGGCGTGCTTGCCTCGGTATTTATGGGGCTTGCCATCGCCCCCGATAATCAAACAATTTATGTTGCAGGTGGGCAGGAAAACCTGATTTACATTTTCGATGTCAATTCAGGGGAAAAGACAGACAGTATCTTAGTAGAATATTGTCCCCCCGATGATTCACAACCGTATTTCTTTATTTGTTTAGGGTTGCGATCCCTTCCCTTCGGTCAGGGCTGCAAACCCATCGATCTTGGGTTCGCAGCCCTGAAAGGGATCGCTCTAAAGGAATGCCTATGGCACAACCCTGTTACTTTTTAAAAATGATGAATTATTTTTTCAGTCAGTATATGAATATTCACCACAAAACATGCAGGGAGAGACAAGCCTGTATTTCCCCACCAATCAATTTTTGAAGCCCCCGTTTTTTTCGTTTCTTTTGCAATAAAATCAAAACGAAATGATTCAGCGATTTAAAACACGAGAAGTAAAAGTTGGCAATGTGGCGATTGGCGGCGATAATCCCATTCGCATCCAGTCGATGACCAACACCAACACCATGAATACCCTGGCCACGGCAGCCCAATCCATCCAACTCTTTGAGGCCGGCTGCGAAATGGTGCGCATCACCGCCCCTGGTGTAAAGGAAGCCGAAAACCTTGCCGCTATCAAAGCCGCCATCCAAAAGCGCGGCTACCAAATCCCGCTGATTGCCGACATTCATTACAGTCCGAAAGCTGCGGAAATTGCCGCAGCTTTCGTCGAAAAAGTGCGCATCAATCCCGGTAATTATACCGACCGTTATCGGGGGAAGATCAATTTTTCGGAAGCTGAATATCTACAATCACTTTATAAAATCCGCGAAAATATCACGCCGCTTATCAGGATTTGCAAGAAACACGGGACTGCTTTGCGCATGGGCTCCAACCATGGCTCGCTTTCCGACCGCATCATGGATCGCTTTGGCGACACCCCCGAAGGCATGGTTGAATCAGCCCTGGAGTTTGCCCGTATTTGCCGCGATGAGAATTTTCACAAGCTCGTGTTTTCGATGAAGTCGAGTAACGTGCGGGTGATGGTTTACGCCACCCGACTTTTGTTAAAAAAAATGGTGGAGGAGGACATGGATTACCCGGTGCATCTCGGCGTTACCGAAGCCGGCGATGGCCGCGAAGGGCGAGTGAAGTCTGCCTTGGGAATCGGGGCTTTGCTTAGCGAAGGCATCGGTGATACCATTCGCGTGTCGCTAACCGAAGACCCTGTAAACGAAATCCCTGTTGCACGAAAAATTGTGGACTATTTGCAGCAGGGAAAAACAATATTTGCCACAGATATCTTTGCGCAATACTTTTACCCGCCTTTTGATTTCCACCTGCGCCCATCGGTTAGTGAATTATTTGGGGTAAAGCAAAAGCCACCCCTTGTGCTTGGGAGATCCGGAGTGGAAAATGCCAAAGAAAAACCTGATTTGGTTTTATACAAACATTCTATTTCGCCACGTGGCATAGTATTGCTCGATTTGAAAAGCGATAAAACCGAGGCCGTAAAAACGCAAAACCCCATCGTGGCGCAAAGCGATGCTTCGCCAGCGGTTTTCGAGTTCAGGCAATTGATGAAAAGCATTAGCTTGAATAAGATGAAAAACCCGGTTGTTTTCAACAAGTATTATCAAAGCTCAGGATTGGATTTGGTGGTAGAAACCGCTATCGACTTTGGCCCCTTGTTCCTCGATGGCTTTGGCGATGGGATATGGATTGAAGCAGAAAACGAAGAACCCGCCGAAGTGCTTTCGCTTTCCTACGATATTCTCCAAGCATCGGGGGCACGCATCACCAAAACCGAGTTTATCGCCTGCCCATCGTGCGGGCGCACGCAGTACGATATTCAGGCCTCGCTAAAAAAAATAAAGGCCGTCACCGAACATCTCACCGGATTAAAAATTGCGGTGATGGGCTGCATCGTGAATGGCCCCGGCGAAATGGCCGATGCACACTACGGCTACGTAGGAATGGGGGCAGGAAAAGTAGCACTTTACAAGGGCAAAACCCAGGTAGCCAAAGGAATTGACGAAGCCGTAGCCGTAGAAACTTTAATTAGTATCATCAAGGAAAATGGGGATTGGAGGGAGCCAAAAGGGTAATTGCAATGGCTTATTTTTCTAAGAAAACTGAAAAGAATAAAATTGTGTTTGATTAATATAAAATTTTGGGATTATTTGAAATAGGATTCCTTGCCGCACGTACGGCATTACCAATGACAGGTTTTTGCAAGTGTCAGAACCTCAAGAGATTTCTTGCCGCATGTGCGGCAGGAGAAATCTCAAAAATTTAATCGGACATCAATGAAAGAGAATATGCTAATCCGATATATTTTTAACTACCAGATAGTGTTAATAATTAATTTGTATTTAGGCAATGAATGTTACCTTATGCAGATAAGAAAATAGAAAAAGTGCGCAAACAACGACCGTTATGCACTGAAAGAATTGGGTAAAACAAGGTTTGGAATTTTTCAAAAAAGGATGACCGCACTTTTTGCGGCGAACAATTTAGAAGAATTAAGAAATCAACCAGGTAGTTGGCATGAACTTACAGGAAACAGAAAAGGACAGTGGGCTTGCAATTTGGATCAACCTTACCGTTTGATATTCGAACCTCAGGAACGTCCAATTCCTTCCAATGTATTTGGCACATACATTTGGATAGAAATCAAAGCTGTCGAAATAATAGAAATCACAAATTATCACAAGGAGGGTTAAACTATGAAAACTGTAAATGAATATTTCCCACAAACCGTGCTTCACCCCGGCAGCACTTTGGAAGAAAAATTACAGGAAATGGGCATGAGCATCAAAGAATTTGCACTGCGTACCGAGAAGCCTGAAAAAACGATTATTGCTGTTTTAAAAGGCACAAGCGCTATTACCCAGGAAATGGCCAAACTTAATTGGGTAGAATCTACCCGCGATGCCGAAGAAAAAACAGTCAGGCTGTTGAGCTATTTTGGCGTTGCTTCGCACAGTGCCTGGGAAAAACTTTATATCGAAAGTGTGCTTAAAGTGGCTGCCTACATTTCGTTGAAACATACCCACCAGCCACATGCTATTTCTGCCTGGCTGCGGCAGGGTGAATTGCAGGCCCGGCAAATTGAAGCCCCGGTTTTTGATGTAAAAAAATTGAAAAGTAATATCCCGGCCATGCGCCAATTAATGATAATGCAACCTGCCGATTTTTTTGTGCAATTGCAAAAGCTATGCTTACAAGCTGGTGTAATATTGTTATTTACGCCAAAGCTCCCAAAAGTGCCCTTAAGCAGCTCTACGCGATGGCTCAACAACACACCACTTATCCAGTTAACGACACCTTACAAAAAAAACGACAGTTTTTGGCTTACCTTTTTCCATGAATTGGGGCACATTATTTTGCACGGCAAAAAATACATCTCCCTCGAAAATGTGGACTTTGCTGCAGCCGACCCCAAAAAAGAAGAAGAAGCCCACCAATTTGCCACGGCACAAACAGGATTAGGGAAAAGCTTAGAACTAAGCATGAAAGAAATCTAATGTTTGATTGCTTGTATGGTTTTCTAAAAATGTCCAATTATCTGCGACTCCATCTGAAACCCCGGTATATTTGGCATCTGGATAATAATTCTTGATCTTTTCTATCTCAGATTTAAGAAGCTTATAAAAGTTTTCCTTTCCATATTCTGGGGTGATGCAACATATTGTGGGCAAACGCCCGCAATACTTATCGTAATCGTACAGTGCTATTGTGCCAACCATAGCTATACGCCAACCATCTTGACTCAAATACATACAAGTTCCGTCAAATCCAATCCCTATTTGGATAAACCGCTCCAACTTGTGCCACCTTTTCCGGAGCAAGTTGTGCCACTTCACAAACGACAGATGTGATTTCTCCCTACCCTGACTTTGTAATATCCTTCCCAGTTTTGCCCTTTTTCGACAGCTCCCACACTTTGTAAATCTTAATTAATGTTAAGTATTAATACTTTCCTAAATTGCACTCAATGCCCAAAACACGACATTCAGGTTAAAAAACGATACACTCATGCCCGATTTTCGAACATTTGGGTTTTCCGTAAAACACATACAACCCCTTTCGATGTGTTGGAGGTCGAAAAAGTTTGTTTTAGGTTTGCCACACGCTCAACGAGATGAACTAGAAACAGCATTAAAAATTAGTTAACAAATGAAATAAAGATACATGTTTTGCCCCGCCACCCACAATCCCTTTTTTGTTGGGTGGCTGGGGTTTTTTTAGGGAAATCACTAACTCTGACAGGGTTTTTCCCGAGGGATGCCTTTGGCAAAACCCTGTCAGAGTTCTAAATGGATAAACAACTTCAACGCTTCTATCGATCGGATGACTGATGCCGGGGAATTTTCTGGCGACTTTCTATCGTCCGCAGGTTCCGGGCTTTTTCTGGCGAGAGCCTTAAAGTCCTTAACGACTTTAAGGCATTTACGCCGAAAGCCACCCGAGATGCCCGATAAAACCGCCGCACCCCAGCCACATTCGAGGGCTGCTTTTGGGCTGTGGTAAACCTAACAAGTCTGGCTTTAAAAGCTTTTGTTTTGATTGTTAAACCTCATGGTTTTTTTCGCGGGGGGAGACTTGTTAGGTTTTTTGCTACGCCATCCGGAAGTTTAGTACTTGTACGGGTGGCAGGGTTTTTTTTTGATGGCAAAACAATTCCGACAAAAGCACACAAAAACAAGTGCATCCCGAAAAAATCTACTTTTGCAGGAAAATAAATACAATAAATTGAAGCAGAAAAAAACCGATAAAGTGGGGTGCTATGGAGAATAGTAATGAAAATTTAATAGTTAACGAAACGATGAAGGACAAGTTAGAAAAGATTAGCGTTAATGCTATTGGGGTAGAACGAAGTTTCTTTCTCAAATCTAAAAGGGAGCATTGCTCGGGCTACATACCCTATATCGTTGTTCCAAACTTCCCTTCACTGGGATTTTTATCCGCTTTGCGATTTCTGGAGTGGGTAAGCGAAAACCCAAAGGGTGTTATTAGCCTGCCAACAGGCAAAACACCCGAGCATTTTATAAAATGGACAAAACATTTGCTTAACACTTTTCATCAGCCCGAAACACGAAAACTCATGGCCGAAAACGGTTTGCTCCTGAGGGAAAAACCAGAAATGAAAAATTTGCACTTCGTTCAGATCGATGAATTTTACCCCATCAACTCCCGGCAACACAACAGTTTTAACAACTATGTGCAGCATTATTATATGGATGGTTTTGGGCTTGATCCCAAAAAGGCTTTACTGATTAATAGTGACGAAATTATATTGGCCGGTGGCAAACATTTTACTAACGTTTTCCCAAACAGCAAAATCGACTTGAGTCTCCGCAATAGGGCACCCCAATCGCCACTTGAAGAATTGCAGCGGGCATCCATTTACAAAATCGACACCTGGTGTACCCGCTACGAAGAAAAAATTAAGGCACTGGGCGGCATCGGTTTCTTTTTGGGCGGCATCGGCCCCGATGGGCACATTGCTTTTAACACCCGTGGAAGCGACCATAATTCGAGTACCCGCCTTACCGAAACGAATTTTGAAACCCAGGCTGCCTCGGCCGGCGACCTTGGGGGAATCGAAGTTTCGGCCAACCGGCTGGTGATAACTATCGGGCTGAACACGATTACCTACAATCCTGATGGCGTTTCCATAATTTTTGCCGCTGGCGAAGCCAAGGCAGAGATTATTAAAAATGCCATCGAAAACACACCGGACAATCTTTATCCGGCCACCGTTTTGCAGCGGCAAAAAAACGCTCGCTTGTATATTACCGAAGGTGCCGCATCGCAACTTACCGACAGCAGGGATATTTATTACAAAACAGGGGAGTGGACTTTCGAAAAAACCGAGAGAGCCATTTTCGACCTTTGCCAAAACATTGATAAATACGCCCGCAATCTTACCTTCGATGACCTGAAAAATGACAAGTATTGCACGCTCATCCCCAACTTGTCCATCGGGGTGGTTGCCGAGGTTATCGAATCCACAAAAAGAAAAATTAACACGGGTCTCGAAACAGAGCAGCGCCAAAGATATCTGCACACCGGCCCGCATCACGATGATATTATGCTGGGAATATTCCCTGTCATCACCAGGCATTTGCGCGATATTAGCAATAACTTTCACTTTGCCATACTTACCAGCGGGTTTACCGCGGTAACCAATCTTATGATGGAGGATTTGCTGGGGCACACGCTGCAATTCATCAACAATGGAGAAATTCAGATGATCGAATATCCTGATTTTTTCGTTTCGGGATACAAATACAAATGGGACAAGGACGTAAACCATTATTTGAATAAGGTGGCAAGCAACGATGATAATGGAAAACTGCGCGGGCTTTGCCATCGCCTTACCCGTTCGCTGGTGGAAATTTATGATATCAATTCCATCGAACAACTCAAAAACACGATTATATCCAACATTGATCTCATCCAAAAAAGCTACGATGGAGAGAAAAATCCACCGCACATTCAAAAGCTAAAAGGAATGCTTCGCGAATTCGAGGAGGAGCTGGTGTGGGCGCATTACGGGGTTCAGGTAAAAGACATCGAGCATAAGCGCCTGGGTTTTTATTCGGGCGATTTGTTTACCGAACAACCCGAGCAAAAGCGTGATGTAGAACCTATTTTGGAAATGCTCCGCAGGATAAACCCAACAAAGGTCAGCCTGGCTTTCGATCCCGAAGGTTCCGGCCCCGACACACACTACAAAGTGCTGCAAGCCATTGCCGAAGCTTTGCGCCTTTGGAAAAAGGAAAAGGATATATCCGGGCTTAAAATTATAGGCTACCGCAATGTTTGGTACAAATTCCATCCTGCCGATGCCAATGTTTTTTCGCTGGTTTCGCTCAACTCGATGGCGGTTTTGGAACGTTCGTTCAAAGATTGCTACATCAGCCAGGTCAATGCTTCGTTTCCCAGCCACGAGCACAACGGGCCTTTCAACGAAGTATCTCAAAAAATATGGACCGAGCAATTCAGGAAAGTACAAATGATATTGGGCAAGGGATATTTTTACAACAACCCCAGCCCAAAAGTACGGGCAACTCACGGCATTATTTTTTACAAAGAGATGAGTTTTGAACAATTCGATGGTTACGCCCGCGAATTGGAAAAAAGCCTTGAGGGAGCACTATAGGCTGTTTTGGAAACCTTAAAAACAGGCATACAGTCATCCGATGAATACTGCTTAAGCAATTGATACCCTGCATAAGGGAATAATGAAGTTCGTGGAAGTAATTCATCGGATGACTAAGAAAAGGACAACCCTTAAAAGAAGGATTACATGTTTTGCCCCGTTTCGTCCGCCAGCTGGCGGATGGATCGTGGGTTTTTTTCAATCCGCTTCAAAAAGACAATCCATTGTCAGGTTATTTACAATTAGTTCAAGGCTATTGGCATTTTCGGCAAGGCCATAAGTGGTGAGCATTGTAACAAAAATGTTTTTCCGGGTTTTTGTAGCTTCCCCAAACTGGGCTATTTTGTTTTTAATATTGTTATACTCCGGCGTATTTATCGCGAACACTTCGTTGTAATATTTCATCTCGCAAAGATTAATAATCCCATCATCGCGATCGATAACCAAATCGACCTGCGCCTTTTCGTTTTGCCAGCTCGAATTTATCGAATAAATTTTTGCAATCCCCAACTCTTTTTTGATTTGGGTAGTGTGTTTCAGGCAGATGGTTTCAAACACCAGCCCACACCATATTTTGTAGGTTTGTTTTGGAAACATTTTTGTCCACGTCCCCGCTCCCTGTCCCTTGTTGGACTTCATAAATTTTAAATAAAACAACGAATATTCATCAGATAGACGGAAAAGTGTGTCTTTTTTAAGTTTTCCAAAAGGTGCGTATTGGGCAACAAAACCCGATTCGCTTAATTCGTCCAATGCCTTTGTAAAAACACCGCCGCTGCCCAGCTTGCACAATTCCAGTAATTTTTTTCGTGTAACCCCGGTTTTTGTTTTCGATAAGGCTTTTACAATAATTTCGTGAACTTCCGAATTTTTAAACAAGGATTTAAATACCTCATCAAATTCATCCACCAGTACGCCGCTGCTTTCAAAACACAAACGGTCGATATTCTGCGCTACACTTTCGCCCCGGTTTATTTGATTCAGGTAATGAGGTACACCACCAATGGCCATGTACAGTTGAAGCATATCGTAATGGTTCAGCTTGATGTTTTTGCTCAACAGAAATTCCTGTACTTCGTTGAGATTAAATGGCAACAATCGGATTTTTTGCGAAAGCCGGTTGTGCAACCCCCCCCTGTTTTTAATGATCTTATTTACCATAAACGAAGCAGCAGAGCCACACACCACAACCACCAGGTCGTCTCTTGTGGTGCAGTAGGTATTCCAGAAATGCTCGAACATCATCAGAAACTTTGACCGCTCCGTGGCTATCCACGGAAACTCATCAATAAAAATCACTTTCTTTTTACTGCTCTTTAATCCGTTCAGGTAATCTTCCAATAATTGAAAAGCGTCTGGCCAGTTACGTGGTTTTTTAGAATGTTCAAACCGCCTGGATGAAATTTTTATCTGCGATTGAAAATTTTGAAGTTGGTCGTGTTGATTTCCGTTATGTAAGCCCGTTAACTCAAACACAAAATGCTCTTTGTAAACCTCTCTTATCAAAAATGTTTTTCCTACCCTTCGTCTGCCGAAAATTGCAATTAGTTCTGATGAACTACTTGCCAGCATTTTGTTCAATATTTTGATTTCCCGTTTTCTTCCAACTACCATAATATGTGCGTGTTAAATTATACTTGCGTATTTGAATAGTTTCCAAATGTACAATTTTTATTTGGATTTGGATAGAATTGAAACAGTAAAATTATAATTTTAACACCCTCGAATACTATCCAAATCTATCATTTTTTATTACATTTGGATAGAATTGAAGCAGCATAATTATCTTCAATCCGAAAAAAAACAAAAAAAATATGGTGAACCAGGGTTCGGGCGTTTGGTTCAGAACAGTGTTTTTACCTTCGCTTAAATTATTAAATGAAAATTTTAAAATAACTTTGAACCTTTTCGTTTAAACGTGTACAATGGGTTTTAAGATACCGGACATGGAAAAAATTGAAATATCGAAAAACATACTTTTGGGCGGGCTCATTTTATTACTTGCCGGCTTTGTAATAATGGCCGTGGGCAGCGATACATACAGCTTTTTAAAAATTACCCTTGCGCCCATGTTTATCATTGCAGCTTTTGGCCTGGTGGCTTATTCGGTGATGCGCAAAAAACCCGGCAATGATGTTTAATTTCAAGCCACCAAATTATAAAAAGCTTGCCGATGAAAAGCTACTTCGTGCCATCGTAAATGGCGACACGAAAGCTTTTAACGAGTTGTACACAAGGTATAGCCAGCGGATGCTTTATTATTTCTACCGTATGCTGAACAACGACAAGGAGCTGGCCCAGGACTTTTTGCAAGACTTGTTTTTTAAAATCATCGACAAGCCCCAGCTCTTTGATACCAGCCGAAAATTCTCGACATGGATTTTCAGCATAGCCTACAACCAGTGCAAAAATGAGTACCGCAGCAGAAATGTTAGGAGCATTGTGGAAAAAGTGGATAATCCCGATTGCTTTCCGCAGGATGAAGCGGATGCCGCCGAATCGCCCTACCGCTTAGAGGATGTTTTTGACTGCCTCAATCAATTTGACGAAACACATCGCACGGCCTTCATGCTAAAATACCGCGAGGGTTTGAGCATTGATGAAATAAGCACCATACTTGATTTGCCGAAGGGTACGGTGAAATCACGACTTTTTTATACCCGGAAAAAAATTCAGGAACAATTACAGGAAAAAGCCCAGGTTCAGAAACCAGAAAAAACACAGCACAATGGATAATTTTGAAAAACATATCAGCAGCCAACTGCAAAATGATAAACTTTCTTTCGGTGTCAATCCGGGTATTCTCGACCGGTTGATGTACCACCTGCAGTTAAAATCAGGAAATTCGATTGTGCGCCGAAATCAATTTTTGCCATCGCTAAGTGTTCTTTTCGCTACTAAACTCCTCGCCTGGAAAGTTGGTGTTGCCGCCCTTTTGCTTTTCTCGTTTATGGGCTACAAGCAGTTTAACCACCACACATCTTCCACCAACATTGCCGACACCGTTCAAATTATGCAAGCCATCGATACCACGCATTTAATAATGGAAGATTCGGCCTATATAAATTAATTTTGAGGATGTTACTGCTTTTATTGAAGATGTGATTTCTTGATATCGGTTGGTTTATGTGCCTGACAATTGTTGAGGCATAACACCGCCCCCTTTTTCAACGGTGAACTAATATTTTTAAGTTCTATAGTTTTCAACATTAAATGAAAATAGTAGAAAAAAATTGAAAAACAATATGTTAAAACCAAATCCTGTAAAATTTCAGGGCTGCGATCCCCGCCTTACTGCCCCATAAAGCCATCATAAAGGCGGACAGGCTCTCCCTTTGGTCGAGGCTGTGCAATAGGCCCGCCTCGCGAAGCAGACATCCCTTTGGAGAAATCCCTTATTCCATCTGAAAAGTCAGGGCTTGACTTGAAGTCAAGCCCTGACTGTGGCCATTTAGAACCCTGACAGGATTTTTCCCGAGGGATACCTTTGGCAAAACCCTGTCAGGGTTGATGATTTCAAAAAAACCCCAACCACCCGGCAAAGGGGGGCTTGCGGATGGCGGGGCAAAACATGTAATCCTCCTTTTTTCTATTCTTTTATCAGTCACCCTGTGAATTACTTCCGGCAGTTGTTCTGCTTCCACGGCAATACTACAATTGCTCAGGCCATATTCACGGGGTGACTAGTAGATCGGTAGTTAGTCATCCGATGAATTACCCCCGGGAACTTCATTATTTCCATGCGCAGGATATCAATTGCTTAAGCATTATTCATCGGATGACTTTTTCAGATTAACTCTAAATATGGAGCCGCTTCGCGGGATTAATTAAATGGTTAAATAGATAAATGGTTAAAAAGCCCTGACCGCCCTAACACGGGCGTTGACGTACTTAGTGCTGGCGCTCTGGCTGCCATTGCTGAAGGACTGCCTCCAGGCGGTGCTGCTACTGTACTCCGAAGAACTCCAATAGTAGTCGGAAGCAAAACCACTAATGGCGACTTTGTTCAGGTAGAGTTTATTCAACTCATCTTTGCTGGGCAGGTACCAGTCGGTATAGCCGTTCATTTCAAGGTCGTTGCATATTTGTGCAGCGATTCCTGCTTCGCTGCACCCGGCAACAATGTCGAGGGTATTTTGGTATCCGGTACCCAAGGCAGCTCCATCAGCTCCGGGTATGCTTGTTCCGTAACAGCCCCATTCTGCGTTGGTACTTTGGTCGCTGGCAGCAGCAATAATTCCGTGTTGTTCACCTTCAACATAGCCGGGGTCACCGGGCTGTAAAATGTAGGCAATAATACCGCCCTGGAATTCTTCTCCTATTGGAGGGACAACACCAAAACCTATTAATACATTATCGTTGGAACTATTGCACTCGGTACTTATAGCCCATTTCAATTCGTACAATACACCCTGCTGGCCAATAAATACAGAGTTGGGATTGGTGGGAAATTGAATAGTACCCCCTGCGCCACTTACAATAGACCAATAACCAAGGCCATTTTCAGGCGCATTGCCTTCGAGTATGGTGGAAGTGCCCTGTACATCCCCCTGGTCGGAGCCGGCAGTAGCCCCTGTGGGGGTGTTGTTAAATTCTATGCTTACTTCATCAGAAGCTTCATGACATTCGGTGCTAATTTCCCATTTTAAGGTGTATGTTTGGCATTGCTGTCCGGTAAATCCAGTAGTTGGGCTGGTGGCATCAGCAAAGTTACCTCCCTGCCCGCTTTCTATGCTCCATAAACCTTCGCCCAACTCTGGCGTGTTACCTTCAAGAGCGGTGGAAGTGGTGTTGTCAAGAAATAGCTGGTCTTCGCCGGCATTGGCCGTGGTGGGCTGGGTATCAAACTGGATATTTACATTATCGGCAGTAGAACCGCAAGGGTTGGTAATGGTCCATGTTAGGATATAGCTTTCGCAGGCTACGCCGCTAAAAAGTGTGGCGGGATCATTTACATCTTCAAAAGTTCCACCGGTTCCGCTTACTACACTCCATGTTCCGATGCTGTATTCCGGAGTATTGGCAGCAAGATAGGTAGCCACGGTTTCATCATTGTAATATTGGTTGGGGCCGGCATTGGCAATGGTAGGCATGGGTGTGCAATCTCCGCAGCTTTCGAACCAACTTGTGCCGTTAAAATAGTTGAGGCAGTTGCTGGTGGTATTGTAAATCTGCATCCCTACACCCGGGTTTTCCAGGGCATCGCGTTCTTCAAGGCTCATGTTTTGCACGCCATTGGCAGCATACAGCGCGTAAGGCACGCTCAAAAACTGCGTTACTCCCATAATGGTATAAGTTCCACCGGCATCCAAATCAATGGCGGTTTCTAAGTACTTATCTCCGCCACCCCAATCAATGGTAGCGAAAGTTCCTGTTTGCGGCGTTCCGCTGCCTATCACCAGATTAATCAGTCCAAAGGTATTGGTGCTTACAGCGTGGGTTTCGGTGTAAACAATCTCGCCATCGGGTGCAGCAGAGCGTATGCTCATTTGCAGGGAGAGTTCCGTATCCGGCAATATGTTGCCATTGCCATCGCGGATTACGGTTTGGTAATTTATGCCTGCAGGTGTCTGGGCAAAAGTTGCCAGGCTCAAAAGTAGAGCTGTAAATAGTAAAGTGAAATTTTTCATTTGTATTAAATATTTATGTGTTTTATAAAATTTTGTTTTTTTGCCTCTCTCCCGGCTGTTCGGCCTCTCCCCCGACCCCTCTCCAGT